>Ga0155615_124_pt2 | contig 136946 bp, 136 predicted proteins | sample RifCSPhighO2_12_FD_107272 | JGI IMG/M metagenome (GOLD analysis project Ga0155615, IMG submission 107272) | Candidatus Doudnabacteria bacterium RIFCSPHIGHO2_12_FULL_47_25
GTAAATAAAGCTATATGATCTGGACAATTGTTTCCGCATTATTTATTCTCACCGGCATTATCGGCGCAGTGGCGCCGTTTTTGCCGGGCGCGCCCCTGGTTTTGGGCGGGTTGCTGCTTTATGGTTACACCACGGACTGGGTGGGGTTTTCTGGCTGGGCGATCGGGATATTTGCCGGACTCACGATTTTTACTCTTGTGATTGATGTGTTTGGGCCAGCGCTGGGGGCCAGGGGGCTGCGGGCCTCGCGGCTCGCTTCCATTGGCGCGTTTATCGGGGTGATCTTGGGCGTGGCCCTGTTCGGTCCTTTGGGCATTGTCATCGGCCCGCTGCTCGGGGCTTTTGCGGGAGAGTACTACAGTTCCCGAAATCCGCAGCTGGCAGCCCAGGCCGCGCGCTCGACTTTCATTGCCTTTGTCGTTGGTACAGCGGTGAAGCTGGGCATAGTGTTTGCCATGGCCGGCTATTTTATCCAGCACCTTCCAGAATACCCCGCAGCTTGCTGCGGGGATGAATGGCTCAATATAGCCTTCCTGCGGGGTGCAATACCCCGACAGGAAGGTGCTGGATTTATTTACTTGCTGCTATGAATCAGAAAGGTTTTATGCAGTATCATCTGAAACGAAGCCGACGGGCTAGACGTCTGCGTGTCGCAGTCTATTTTGATTCGCGGGTGGTGGTAACCGCGCCCCAGACTCTGGGGCAAAACGCGATTGAGCAGTTTCTTGCGGCCAAACAAGAATGGATAACCCGAACACAGCGGCGTTTTGCCCGGCGGCCGCGGATCGTTTTGCCAGTGGTCGGGGATTACAGCGACAACAAAGACGAGGCGCTACGCTTCGCGCAAAGTAAAGTGCTGCAGTGGAATAGGATATATGGGTACAGCTACAAGCGCATCAGTATTCGAAACCAGAAAACCCGGTGGGGGAGCTGTTCTCGGAAAGGCAACCTCAATTTTAACTACAAGATCAGATTTTTGCCGGAGCGCATGACAGATTATCTGGTGGTGCATGAGCTGTGTCACCTGCAAGAATTCAACCATTCGCCGAGATTTTGGCAGATGGTCGCTACTGCGCTTCCTGATCACAAATATCTTCGGAAACAGTTTCGAGCATTGGTGGACGCAAAATGACTATCGCGGTAAAGGTCAAAACCGGAAAGCGCGAAACCACAGTGGAAAAAACCGGAGATAGCAGCTTTGCCGTGTCAGTAAAAGCCGCGCCGGAAAAAGGAAAAGCCAACGAGGCAGTCATTGCCGCATTGGCTAAATATTTTGATGTGGCCAAATCCAATGTTCGGATTGTCTCGGGTCACGCGTCAGCTCTAAAGCGCATCGTCATTGGTTAGTAAAAAAGACAGATTATACACTAAAAAGAAATCTGCAAAAGCTCGCTGCCCGCGAGCGCATAGATGATGCCGGCTTTTTCATCAACGTAAATGTCGGATAGCTCGCGGAATTTGTCTGAGATGATTTGTTTTTGCAGTCCCCCCTGTTTGCTCATCACCACTACGCGCTTGTTTGCCGGATCCAGCAGGTAGATGCTGCCCAGGTCAGCGGAAGCAACAATGCCAGTCAGGCTTTTGAGCGGCGGGCTGACCGCGGCCAGTTGAAATGGCTGCCTGGCGCCATTGAAATATTTTTCCACGCGGTCCGGGTAGAGTACATAGACGCTGCCGTCCACTGCAATGTCCACGCTGTCCGGAAAATTCGCAGGGCCTTTGAGCCAGCGCTCTGGCGCGGCGATGCCGCTATCATTGACGCTCATGCGCCAAATCTGGTTGTTTTTGCTGTCGAGGATATAAATTCTCGCGCTCGAATCAGCCCCGAAAATCGCGAGGGCCCGGCTATGTCCGAGATCATCGCCGAGAACGCCTTCTGCCGTGCCTACCGCAATGTCTGTGAGCGTTTCCGTATCCACGTCAAGCTTTTGGAAACCGCCGTTCTTATTTAGGAATGCGTAGCCGCTATTAGTGCCCAGATAAAAGCCGGCGGCGAGGTTGCCGGTATTGCGGTTTTGTAAAATATTTTTAGTCGTGCCGACGCGAAAATCGTAAAAAGCGAGCCGTCCGCTGTTTTGATTGAAACCCAGGAACCCGTTGGGAGAGCGCGCCAGATTTGAGGGGACAATCGCGAACTGCGTGAGCACAGTGGGGTTATCCACGCGCGACTCCTTGGCAACTTTGTTTTTGAGATCCGCGAGCCGGCCCTCCAGGCCCGCGCGTTCGGGAGCGTTGGCGTCCAGATCCGCAAACAAAGTATCGATCTCAGTCAGGAGATTGACGGCGCCATTTTCATTTTCATAAATGAGGGCTGATTCTGCCTCAGTCAGTTTCTGGTCAATGCTGGCCGCGATCGCAGTGTTGTCTTTAGTGGTGGTTTGGCTTGATTTGCGCCACGATGCCCACGCCAGATTGCCCAAAAACAGAACGAGCGCGAGGGTAATCGCTATGAATAAATATTTTTTCGGTCGAACTCGGAAAAAATGGGCGATGAATCTCGCCGCTCCGCTCACGCCGGCGCTAATAACGTGAAACGCCTCTGTCCCAAAATATTTTACCACTTCGGCAAAATTGCGCAGATTATTTTTTTCCGCCGGGCTTTTAAATGTTTGGGCCGCAGGCTGCGCCGCTGATTTGTCAGGATTTGAAGTTTCAAATACGTAAGTGGCAAAGCCTGCGTCTTTTATGTCAGAGAGCGCGGCAATGATTTCTGCGCATACATCCTCCAGGGTTTCTTCCGAGAGGAAGCCTTCCAGCCGCTCCATGGAGAGAAAATTCAAAAGTTCGCGGTTCGATAGTAGCACGCGGTCGCCGGGCGCGAGTCCGCCGCTTGAGAAATTGGAAAAAAGTTTCGTGGGTTTGATCTTTTCTTCGCCCAGTTCACCGCTCAACAGCGAAAATTCGCCATCGCGCCACAGATAGACCACAGAGTTGCCGGTCGTGGACAGCCACAGCTCGCTGCCGCAAACCGCGGCGATCGCTACGTTGAGCCGTCCAAACCAGTTAATTTTTTCTTTGGCAGCAAGGCGCGAGAGAGAAGAGTTTATGTTGGCGAGAGCCTTTTCAAAAATATCCTCCTGCCCTTTCATGGCCGCAATATAGGTACGTTTCAGGGCGCCGACGATGGTGCGCGTCAGCTTGTCATAGTCCAGCTTGTTGGCCTTGAGGATCTGCGGGCCGATGCCAGAGACCTCGATGACCGCGAACAAATCAATCGTTTGTCCGAGCTTGCCGAAACTCTCTTCATAGACAGAAGTAAAATTGCCATCCTTGGGATGAGTCAAAAAAATTTGGCCGACAGTGGTTTTGAGTTTCATTTTTTCGCTAAAATAGTAGTTTAACTATACGAAGTTTTCAGGCCCCGGTCAATTGTGTTAAACTGTGACTATGCTGGAAAATTTGCTGAATACCAAGCCAAAGAAAAAAGTTTTGAGCGCATTTTTTGCGTTCCCCAAAAGAAGCTTCTCCATCCAGGAATTGCGCGAAACCGCTGACGTCTCCACGCGGGCCGCCAGTGAAATCGTCAGAGAGATGGTACGCGCTGACGTGCTCAGCGTTGCCGCGAAAAACCGCCACCGGTTTTTTCGCATCAACCCGCGCTTTGGCATGTACCACGAACTGTCGGATTTTCTTCAGGGTGAAGCTAATCACAAGGATGATCTCGTCAGCAAGGCGCTCAAGAAGATTCCCAACGCCAAGCTAGTTATTCTCAGCGGAATTTTTTCTTTTCAGCCGGGCGCGCCCGTGGATTTATTAATTGTAGGGGACAATATCGGCCGGGTCCGCTTGCAAAGCATCCTCAAAGACATAGAAAAATTGGCGGATACGGAAATCGTCTATACCGTGATGCCGGTTGCCGAGTACGAATACCGCCGGATGATGAATGACCGATTTGTCAGAGATATTCTCGATTATCCCCACGTGCAGGTCATGAACAATCTAAAAACTAAAAGGCGCTAAAATGTTTTCCTTGCAAAATTTTTACAGCATCTTTGAGCAGTTCCTGAGCTATTTTCCTGAAAAGCTGCACGGACTCATTTCCATTTTCCTGGCAATCCTACTGGTTATCGGGGTTTACAAAGTGATCCGCAGGCAGCTCGTTTATCTGATATTGCTCATCATTCTTTTACCCGCGGCCGGTCCGATTCTGCAAAACGTTTGGGAGCAGATTCTCGATCTCTTGCGATTTTTGGTCAGTAAGCAATAATTTGACAGGATTTTGGATCAGTTTTATATTTACGGCAGTTTCATTAATCGAAAGGGAGACAAACAATGTTAGAATTAAACCTCCTGCAAGACGAGGATGCGACAACGCCAGCTGGTGACGAGAGCGAAGCAGCAGGCGATGCTGACACTGAGAGCGCTGAAGAGTCCGAAGAGCAGGTCTAATTTTCTGGAAATAAAACAAAACCCGTCCGCCCAGGTGGACGGGTTTTGTTGTGGATAAATCCTTCTTGACATAAGGTGAACGATTGTTTACCTTATAAATATGTTAACCAAGAGGCAAAAACAATTACTGGATTTCATCAAGGAAAATATTCAGGGTAGCGGGTTTCCGCCAACCATGTCGGAAATGGCTGCTTCGCTCAAGGTAAAATCAAAAAACGCGGTGGCCAAGCTGCTTTATAGCCTTGAGGATCAGGGATTGATCCAGCGCGACGGAACAGCGCGGGGGATTCAGGTGCGGGACGAGTACGGCAACGAGATCAGAGCAGGAGCGACTCCTGTTCCAGTCTTGGGAACGATTACTGCTGGCAGCCCGATTGTGGTTGAGGAAAATATTGAGGAGTGGATTAATCTGCCCAACTCACTGCTTCGGTCGCGCAAAGACGTATTTCTACTGCAAGTCAGAGGCGACAGCATGATCAATGCCGGCATCCTTGAGGGAGATCTGGTGATTGTGCGTCCCGTGCGCGAGGTCAGATCAGAAGATATAGTGGTTGCCTTGCTGCACGATGAAGCGACTGTAAAAAGGTTTGTACAAATCAATGGTCGGCGGTATTTGAAACCAGAAAACCCGAAATATCAAAATATTTATCCGGAAGACGAATGGACAGTGCAAGGCAAGGTCGTAGGAGTCATAAGACAACTGGAATAACCGTATGAGCGAACTCGAACAGACTAAATACAATGCGATCGACAACCTGAAACGGCTATGCGCCCGCTGCTCAGAAAATCTCGAGCACACCTGCCGGATTCAAAATTTGATCCAGGAAATCAGCGGCCTGAGAGGGATACCGGTTATTGTCAACGACAAACTGCGGCACCTTGTTTTTAATTGATATGATATGGAACCAGTTGATGTTATCGCTACATTCACTAAGGACGGGATATTCCCACGGGTCATCAAATGGGGGCAGCGGCGCTACCGCATCTTGCAGGTTAATCTGGCTCATTCTATAAAGGATGGCGCAGTACGAGTTTATTTTTTTTCTGTTTCTGATGGAGCTAATGCCTGGAAACTGGGGTTTAACACCGAAACCCTGAAATGGTGGGTTGAGGATTTCTACACAGTGAACTGATCGAGAAGCTTTTTGGCTTTCTTGATACTAACCAACGGATTGGTTTCAATCACAAGGTATTTCGGTTTGTGCAAACGCAGCATGGCGCGCAGTTCTTCTTGTTCTTTTTCATCAGGCAGCAGATGATTGAAACGGCTGTTGTAGGAAATATGTACCACCTCAGGCGTCACTAGCTGATAAGTTGCTAAGGCATCAAGGCCGGGAATGTTTCTTGCGCTTTGTCCGAAATGTCCAGGATCAAACACCAGGCCTTTTATGCCTCGTTTACCGAGTTCTTTTTTGATAGTTATCGGGTCCCAGAGAATTTTCTCGGGACCAAATTCAGAGGCAATGTTTTCTACTACTACGCGGAACTGACTCGTGATGTTTTCAAACTCCGGCCCCATTTCCAGAGCCAGATTGCTGTGGATAAGAACGTAGGGATCCAGGTAAGCTAGGGCTTTTGCGATTTTTAAACCAGGGCTAGTTTTGGCATCACCAAGGTAAACCTGAAAAATACAGGAGAACAGTTTTTCTAAAGCGCCTGGCTTTTCTCGCAGGATTTGCCGCAAAGAAGCATCCCACCAAACGGGCAGATGGATACCAGCCACTGTAACGCCATATTTTTTTTGCAAGGACAGGATCTGTTGCGCTGTTATCCATCGGTAGGGAACTATCTCTACATATTTAAATCCGTATTTTTTGGCGTTTTTGAAAACTTGCTCAATGTTGCCGGAGAAAAATGACGTTGTATTTGATAAAACCAGGTCAGGCATATGCGTATTATACTTCACATGGATATGAACAGCTATTTCGCAAGCGTGGAGCAGCAGGCCAATCCGCATCTGCGCGGCAGACCGGTTGGCGTTTGCGAGCATCTCGGCGGGATTATCATCGCCCCGTCAGCAGAAGCCAGGCTTATGGGTATCAAGCCTGGCGCTACAGTTTGGGAAGCCATAAAAATATTTCCGCAGATCGTACTGCTCCCTACAGATCCTGACAAATATCGGCACGTAACCAAAAAATTTTTAAACATCCTGAACGACTATTCAGACGATGTCGAACAGTATAGCATCGACGAAGCATTTATTGATATTACGAGATACACTGATGGCGATTATCGCGATGCGCGGCTTTTGGGCATGGAGATAAAACAGCGTCTGCGGCTGGAGATCGGTGAATGGGTATCTGCTTCTGTTGGCGTCGGACCTAATAAGCTCATCTCTAAAATTGCTGCTGACCTGGGAACAGACCATATTGACCGTTTAGGTATTGTTAGGCCGCAGGATATTTCAAAGCTTTATGACGAGCTTGCGCTCACGGATGTGCCTGGCATTGGCCGGAGGATAGAGAAAGCATTGCACAGATTGGGGATTTTTACGCTCAAACAGCTAGCAGTATATCCGCTCGGCAATTTATTAAACCAGTTCGGTATTTGGGGTTATGTCCTGCGCGAGCTTGCCAATTTTCGCGACACCTCTGCGGTTGTTACCGAAGAAGAACCGCCCAAATCCTTTGGACACGCTTACACTGTGCCAAAACCATTGACCTCAGAAAGAGAGATAAGAAAGCTGATGTTCAAGCTTTCAGACAAGGTCGGCCGCCGGATGAGAAAGCATGGTGCTTCCGGAAGTATTGTGCATTATTTTCATTCTGACCGGCAATACACAAGCTTTGGTAAGCAGCGCAAAATTCGCGATTTTATAAACGAGGGTCGAGACATTTTCCGGGTTGCGTGGAAGATATTCCTCAGCTCCTCCCCCTTTCCTGCGGAAGGGGGAGGAATGGAGGGGGTAAGCTCATCGGAAATTTCTGCCCCCACTTATTCTCCCCCTTATCATGGGGGAGAGCTTAAATTGAAAATTATGGGCGTTTCTGTTTCCGGCTTGAGATGGGAAACTGGGCAGGATTTTTTGTTTGAGCAGTATGAGCGGCCGCGTCGGCTGGCTGCGATTATGGATAAAATCAACAATAAGTATGGAGACTATACCATAACGAGAGCCAGATTTTATGACGCGCCTGACACCTGGGCTAAAGATACCGTAGGCTTTGGCCGCACTCGCAGCCTAAATCAATAAAAAAACAGCCGCAAAACTCTTCCTTGACTTTTAGCGCCAGAAATGACGCTTTTTTGTGTAGTTATCCAGATTGACGAAATGGGAGCGGGGGGATACAATGGGGGAGAAATGGAGTTTTTGTGGAAAGAAGTGGGGAAAAGTGGATAAACTCGAAAAATATGTTTATTGGTGAATATTCGCTAACAGTGGATGAGAAAGGAAGGCTGTCCATCCCCGTCAAATATCGCAGCTCACTTAGCCGCGGAGCTGTGGTAACAAGGGGGTTGGACAGCTCTCTTTTCCTATACACTGACAAAGAATGGCAAGCTTTGGCGCAAAAACTCGCCGCGCTTCCGATCAGCAAGGCTAACACCAGAGCTTTTTCCCGCCTGATGCTTGCCGGAGCCATGGATGTCGAGATGGACAAGCAAGGCCGCATCATTGTGCCAGACTATTTGCGAGACTTTGCTGACATCAAGAAAAAAGTTGTGATCGCCGGGCTTTTTAACCGTCTTGAGATTTGGGACGAAACAAAATGGGTTAATTATAAAAAACAAACAGAGAAAGGATCAAAAGATATTGCAGAAACCTTAGAGCAGATTATCTAGCATGCGGCCGCATATACCAGTTCTTTTAAACGAAGTTCTAAATTTTTTCGACCCTGCGCAGGGCAAAAGGTTTATCGATGCCACGCTTGGCCGCGGCGGGCACACCGCCGAGTTACTCGCGAAAGGAGCCGAGGTTCTGGGAATCGATGCTGATCCGGCTGTTGTGGCCGCATCAGAAATCCGCGCGCCACGATTCAAAATCGCCAACGGCAATTTCGGAGACATAAGAAAAATCGCGGAAGACCATAATTTTACCGGCATAGACGGCGTACTGTTTGATCTGGGACTTGGCAGTCACCAGCTGGATGATCCAGAGCGCGGTTTCTCCTTCCAGAAAGACGGGCCGCTTGATATGCGATTTTCCAAAACCGAGCTGACTGCGCATCGGATAGTAAATTTCTATCCAGAGAAGGACCTGATCCGCATTTTTCAGAAATACGGCGAAGAGATGCGATTTGCGCGAAGGATCGCCAGAGCAATCATGATCGAGCGCAAGAGCGGTTCGATCGACAGGACCGCGCGGCTCTTCGAGATAATCAAAAAAACCTTGCCGGCCAAATTCCGCTTCCGCGCAGGGGACAGCGCCAGGAGAATCTTCCAAGGCCTGCGTATTGAGGTCAACGACGAGCTCGGCAACCTGGAAAGGGGATTGCAGCAAGCTCTTTCACTTTTAAAACAAGGTGGAAGGCTAGTAGTAATTTCTTTTCATTCGCTCGAGGACAGAATCGTTAAGACTTTTTTCGTCAAAGAGGCAAAGGACTGCGTTTGCCCGCCGAGTTTTCCGGTATGCCGCTGCGATGCCAGAGCATCCCTGAAGATCCTGACGAAAAAACCGGTTTTGCCTGCTGAGGAAGAAATCAAAATCAATACGCGTTCGCATAGCGCCAAGCTGCGCGCCGCGGAAAAAATCTAAATGACCAGATACTTTGCACTCGCTTTAAACACGGGCAGTCTCGCTGCCAAAACTAAACCAGCCGCGTCTTCTCGGCCAAAATTTAGCTGGCGTCCAAAGAATCTCCGCTCTGCGATTTTGTCTGCGTTGTTTGTGCTCGGTGTAGCCTATCTCATTCAGGTGAACAGCATTTCTACCAAAGGTTACGAAATAAAGCAGCTTGAGCAAAAACTGGTGGAGGTTCGTGAGCAAAATGAGCGTTTGGAGCTCGAGGCCAGATCACTCAAAGCCATTGAAACTATCCAGGCCCAAGCTCAAGCTCTCAATCTGGTTCCGAGCCAGGGCGTGAATTATTTTTCGGGCAACGGTTACGCTTTTGAGAGGTAAGAGATAATCCGTGAATAGCCGCATTTTTTTGCTCGCGATAACAATATTTTTGTTCACAGCCGCCCTCATCGCGCGGCTTTTTTCGCTTCAGGTTTTAAGCCATGACAGTTTTAAGGCCTTGGCCACGAGCCAGCACCAGCTGTACAGAACTCTAGTACCACAGCGTGGCCAGATTTTTGTTTTGGAAAATAAAGACGGCCGGATCGTACCGGCAGTGACTAATGTGGAGAAAAATCTGGTTTTTGCTCAGCCGCATGAGATTGAAAACAAGCCCGCGGCCGCTACCCAGCTCTCGCAGATCCTACAGATGCCAGCCAGGGAAATTCTCGAGAAAATTGATGACAACAGCCGTAAATGGGTCATTCTAAAAAAAGAATTGCCTGAATCTGAGGCTTTGGCAGTGGCTGCCCTGAAGCTTAAGGGCATCGGGTTGGAATCGGAGAGTTTCCGTTTTTATCCGGAGAAAGTTTTTGCCTCCCAGCTTTTGGGATTTTACGCTTATGAAGGCGAGGAACGTGCCGGCCAATATGGCATCGAGGAGCATTACGACGAGCTGTTGGCCGGAAGACCCGGATCCCTGGCTTTAGAAAAAGATATCAGAGGCGCGTGGATTACGGGCGGAGAGCGGCAATTTGAGGCCGCGGTTGACGGCGTGGATATTGAGCTGACACTTGATCGCGCCATTCAGTACCAAGCAGAAACAATTCTGAAAAACGCGGTAGAGCAGTATGAAGCTGATGATGGCAGCATGGTTGTCATGAACCCTGCGACCGGTAAGATTTTGGCAATGGCCAATTTTCCTACCTTTGACCCTAATCTCTTCAATAAAGTTGAAGATATTTCTGTTTACCGCAACCGCGCAGTTACTGATGCGTACGAGCCCGGATCTGTGTTCAAACCAATCACGATGGCCGCGGGTCTGGATAGTGGATCTGTTCAGCCGGACATGATTTTTGAAGATACAGGGTTCATGAAATTCGATAAATTTACGATCAAGAACGCGAACGACAAAATCTACGGCGCGCAGAACATGACCCAGGTTTTGGAACAATCTATCAACACTGGGGCGATTTTCGTGCAGCAAAAGACAGGCAAAGATAAATTTCTCGAGATTGTAAAACGTTTTGGCTTTGGACAAAAAACGGGGTTAACGATTCCTGGCGAGGCAGCCGGCGATATGCGCAACCTCGAGAAAAGCAGCGATATCCACTATGCTACCGCATCATTTGGCCAGGGTCTTACAACTACTCTGGTACAGCTCGCGAGTGCTTATTCCACTATTGCGAACAGCGGAAAAATGATGAAACCGTACTTAGTGCAGAAAATAGATTATAAGGACGGACGCGTAGACGAAATACAGCCGTTAGAGATCAGACAAGTTATTTCCTCCAAAGCCGCGCATACGCTTGGCGCTATGCTGGTCAATGTTGTGGAAAACGGTCATGGTAAAAGAGCAGGCGTGCCTGGATATTACGTTGGCGGCAAAACCGGTACCGCGCAGATTGCGAAAACCGATGGCCCTGGATATGACGAAGATCGGACGATTGGCAGCTTTATTGGTTTTGGTCCGGTGGACAATCCAAAATTTGTCATTGCCGTAAAAATCACAAACCCGAAAGCTGTTCGTTCAGCGGAAAGCTCGGCCGCCCCAACCTTTGGCGAAATGGCCAGATATCTCGTAAATTACTACCAAATCCCGCCGTCTAGATAAAGTCTTTATGCTGTGTTAGAATTCTTAAGCTGTGAGGCCCCATCGTCTAATGGTTAGGACGAATGGTTCTCAGCCATTAAATCGGGGTTCGATTCCCCGTGGGGCTGCCATCTGAATATTTTGGACGATCCGCGAGCATAGCGAAGCGCGGTTTCAGCGTAAGAATCACGTTTTTTCGGTCGACACTCCGGTTCGAAGTGACGTTTTGGATTAATTCGCGTTTCTGGTCCAGATCACCCAATTCATAAATAGAATAAGCCCTTTTTGCCAGTTCGAATATTTCCGCTAACTCTCCGGCGGCTTTTCTGCCAGACATATTCTCTTGAAGCTTCAACTCCATCTCTGCCTTCTCCGCAAGCAGAGTGCTTTTTCGTAATCCAAATGTTGCCTGGTCCAGTAAACCATCGACAAACGCATCTGTCAGTCGGGACAGGCGGTCTTGGATTTGTGCCAATCGAAGATTCAAGCTCGTCTTTAGTTGTTCTTGATTTGCTGTCCAGTTCGTCTCAAAACGAGTGAGAGCTTTTTCGGCTGCGTTCAGTTCCGTGGGCGTGAGTTCCAAAGGATGAAGCTTCAACTTCAAGGTCTGATCCACTTTTTCCTCTCGAATGCCGGTCGTCGGACACGACGGAGTGTGGCAGCGATAATAGTTATGCCCTTTTTGGGTCTCGCCAGCGAGCGAATAAGTACAGGGTTGGCACGTGAGTAAACGGCTAAAGAGAAACTTGTGTCGGCGGCAACGAGGATGAATTTTCCCTGACAGGACGAGCTTCACGTCCTCAAATAAGGACCGATGGATTAGAGGTTCGTGACGCCCCTGGAATATCTCACCAGTCCTGTCAATGCGGATGAGCCCGACGTAGAATTCGTTTTTGAGCAAACGCGCGATACCGTTCCGGCTGATGCGGCCGTTCGCTCGATTCCGCAGGCCGATTTCGTCCGCCTTCTGAACCAAGAGGTCGAGGGTGTATCTTCCGCTGGCGTAGAGTTCAAAAACGTTCTTGACGAGTGGTCCTTTCAAGGGATCGATGTCTTTCAGTTGGCCTTTCCCCACATCCAGGTAACCCAAAGGAGCAGGGAGCGGATATAGTCCTTGCTTGAGCCGACCGTAAAATCCTTTTCGAGTCTCTTCGCGCAAGTTGCGGATATAGTCGGCAGCCACGACGGCTTGAATGTCGGCAGAGAGTCGGCCACCTCGGGAACGCATATCCAGATTTTCATTGGCGAAATGGACCTGAATTCCTTGGTCGATAAGTTCCCCAAGATCCGCCCAGTCCTTTAGATTTCGGGCGCTGCGGTCGATCTTATGAATGAGTACGCCCTGGGCTTTACCTTGCTTTAAGCCTTTGAGCATCTGTGCAAAGATTGGTCGGCCGCGTTTGGCTGCGGTCTCTCGCTCTTCAAACCATCCGGTAATCTCCAAGCCGCTGCGCTCGGCAAAGCGCAGAATGCTATCGCGTTGCTCCTGCAGAGAAACGCCATGTTCACCTTGTTTAGCGGTCGATACGCGGAGGTATGCGAAGTATTTGTTCATGGCGATTGGGAAGAATAAATTAATGGGAGGGTCGCTGTGAGGAAGCTTCCGGTGGCTCTGTACTCTGAATAGTACGTGGCCCGCCTTTCCCTGTCAAAACCTGGAATCGCGCATAAAGCCGAGGCTCACTCTTAATTCTGTCGTAAACGCGGATAGCCAACTTCAAGTACTGCTCAAATTCTTTTTGGGCTGACTCAAGCTCCTCCCCCTGAAGATGGGGGTAACTGATGATCGCGCGCGCCCTGCGACACACTCAGGTGGCCGGCTTCGATCTGCGCGATCAGTTGACGTTTGTATTCGGCTTCGAATTTTCGACGAATCTTTCCCATTACGAATATCGATCTCCTCGACCGCTAAGCGTATGCTCAACGACCAAACCGATGCTCTTCACGACGATGCCGTTCTTGGTAGTATCCGGCCCCCAATATCCACCCGCCCGCCGAAGTACTACGCCGGCAGCAATTGCGTAAACGGGATCGCCCACGACAATCCTCAGGCCGTTTTCCTTGAATAATATGTCCTGCCCAACGTGGTACCAATTAGGTTTGTAAGTCGGATAGTCTTGCCCAGTCGAAGGATCTTTTCCGAGACTAGTCTTGCCTTGGGGGCCGCAAGAGTTTGCGAGATAGTTATATGGTTGAACTTTTGCGCCAGTCGGGTAGTAAAAGCCATCAGCTGCAGTGCGCTCCCGCTCCGCCCAAGCGCCATGGCAAACGAGAATATATTCCAGAACCAGGAGTAGGGGCATCGTTCGGTTTCGTGATCGCAAAGTAGTTTTTACCCTCCCTGATCAGGTTTGTGGCTCGACTTCTAATCGATAACCTCTTGGACAGTGGAAGCGATTTGTTCCGCGACACCATTTAATTGTTTTCTTTTTAGAGCCGAGACTCGGACAATGACTTCTTGTAGAACGACCTCATAGACTGTCGACTCAGCTCCTTCAACCACAAATAATTTTCTGTCACCCACTATGGTCCTTGCACGCCGAGCAGTATTTGCAAGCGAATACGGAAGGTGAAAATCACTTGTGAGAAAGTCGTCAGGATCCCAACTTCGGGTATTCTCAAAAAACTGCACATAAGCCGGCGGTCCTTCGGTTAGACCCACGAGGTAATACGTCCTATTTGGATCTTCGAAGTTAATTAATTCTGGCCATTGTGTGGTCGTCACAATCCAGTCGGCAGGAATCATCATTTCAACTCGGTACCGCTCGTTTCTATAAAGCTTCCAATCGCCACCGTCCGTTGGCACTTTTCCCGCATTAGCGAGATCGGTTGATAGATTGCGGTCTGATACGGAAGGACGCTGAGCATCTTGATACATCACGAAAGCCACGCCGACGATAATGCCTGCGCCTGCAAGTGCCATTAGGACTTTTGTTGTTTTTGGAGAAATGTCGGTGAACTTAAGGACAACATCAGTATAGGATGCGGTCCAAAAACCGGCAAACCCACTACTCCACAGAGACGCCGAAATCGAAAATCTGGATCGGTGCTGCCGCGCCCGCTTGCTGCGGTCCGCCGATAGATGGGGACGGACAAGCCTGCCCGCTCACACCCAGTACCGTTTCAATGCGGCTAAGCGCCCGACGTATTCTAGTGGTTCACTTAGTACTCAACAGGAACGCCGAAATCGAAGATCTGTAATGGCATTGCAGCGCCTGCCATTTGCGCTCCGCCAATACCCATACCAGCAAGGAAACAATACTCGCCAGGTTTGAGATCTTTGTCTGGCGTAACTTTATAAAGGCCTGGTCGGATTCTCTCGCTCTTGAAGGTTACGATGGACTCCTGGTGCGTGCCCGAAGACCCCCCGAAAGCTCCTTGTTCGAGCACGATGGTTTCGCGTGTGGACTTCTTTGTTTCAAGTTTCAGCAACACGAATTGATTTGGACTAGTGATCGCAGCACCCCCACTGAGGAAACTACCTTTTCCCAAAGCTGCCGCTTTGTCCTCAAAGTAGAAATAAAAAACCGGTCTGTGATCCTTGGTCCGAAGGCTTGCTTTGGCTCCCTGCAGAACTGCCTTCTCTTTAGTTTTGGCGATTCCATAGGTGATGCTGCTTAGGAAGCGACCGCCCTGCTTTTGGCCGGTGTATGCCGCCGGTTCTAACAACGTCATTTCTGGTTGTTTCAGCTTATTGATAAAATGCAGATAAATACCCGAATCGTGTGTTGCATTGGGATCGTTAGGATCGCCTGCTGCGGTTCTATCGTCAGTGGTGGCTCCCGAGGCGCGTGTTGAGGCCGTACCACTGATAATCGGTATGCCGCCATCCCCTGTCACAATGACGGTCGGAGCAGCAGGTTGGCTGACAGCAACGGCTGACGCCGCAACATTCAGGGTTGGATCCATCAAAACCTGAATTACGCGCTCCGGCACCTTTGCCTGACTTAGCTTGACTAGATCTTCATCGGAAAGCTGTAGCGGTTGATTCGCCTGCTTGATCCGCGTGACCAAGATGCCTTCCGATAATCCAGATTTGTGCAATTGGATTATTCCGTCAACGCTGATGCGCGGGGCGTTAGCCGACGGTTGTTGCGGGAGTTCTGCGGTCACCAACGAGGCCATTAGTGTGATGAGCAGCAGGGTCCTCACAATGACGTAGGGAATTGTCTTTGAGTCAGGCATTGTCTCCTCCTGGGCGTTTTATTGCGTGCTTGGTTCTTATGATGGTCACGGCATTCTAAGCTCCCGTGTGCGAAAGAGCAATGAATTGACATCAAGAAACCTCAGGAAAAGAGTTCCTCCCCGGTTCCTGCTCGCGTCGGATTAAAATGTGCCTCAATCTGCGTGAAGCGTCTCAGTAAGTCAAGATTTAAATAGTGACTATAGTCACTAAGCCTTTTTTCATATTCCACCTACTCTCACGGCATGCACCCGCCAAAGCGGGTAGCCCAGGAGTTCGGGCAAGCCGTTAACAAGCTGCGACAGAAAAGAAAGATGAGTCAGCAAGAGCTAGCCGACGCCTGCGGTTTGGATATTGGCTACGTCGGTGGCATTGAACGTGGTCAACGCAATCCGACGGCGACACGAAACATATCCTCCTGCTCCCAGCGAGCGTCGAAGAATGTTTCCAGATGGGATACGAAGCGTTCGATCTGGCTGAAAGATTCCAGACTCCGGTTTTCGTCATGACCGACCTGGATCTTGGAATGAACAACTGGATGTCGGACCCGTTCAAGTATCCCACGAAGAAACTCGACCGCGGCAAAGTGCTCACGGCGGAAGATCTGAAAAAGCTCGGCAGTTTCCAGCGTTACGCGGACGTTGACGGAGTGATCGGATACCAGGGCACGACGGTAACGCCGGCGAACAGGCAACCCAGAGCCGCAGCCGAGTTGCCGTCGATGATGATTTTGCCCTGAGTGGCGTTCATTCTCTGGCACCGGTACGGAACCCTGCTCCGGTCGAAACTTTCCTTCGAAAACTTCCGGCCCAGATCGAGCGCCGCCTTGTTGAGCGCCACGGCTTTAGCTTTCCCTTTGAATTGCTTTGTCAGGGCCAGTTCCATTTCCGCCGGATCGATCTCGTCAAGAACCGTCAGGTGCGTGCAACCAACGAAGTCTGGGTCGCTGATATTACCTATATTCGGATTCGTTCAAGTTTTGTCTATCTGGCTGCGATTCTCGACCTGTACTCGCGAAGAATCGTCGGCTGGGCCATCTCGAAACGCATCGACACGGAGCTCTGTCTGACGGCATTACGAATGGCCTTGGAAACCCGCCACGCTCGCGGTTGCATTCATCACTCCGACCGCGGCGTTCAATATGCCTCGGCAGCGTATGTTGCGCTGCTTCGCCAGCACGGGCTCCAGATCAGCATGTCCGCCAAGGGCAATCCTTACGACAACGCTTTCATGGAGTCGTTTTACAAAACTTTGAAATACGAGGAGGTACATCTCTGGAATTACGAAACCTATGAGGATGTCATCGAAAGGCTTCCGTTTTTTCTTGAGGAGGTCTATAACCGGAAGCGCCTTCATTCCTCGATCGGCTATATTCCGCCGGCCGAGTTTGAAGCCGCTGTCTCAAACATGAAACCCGCTGATCGGCCTGTACTCAACCTGTGAGGGAAACTCTCCAGTTCGCGGGGCGCATTCCAAACCCGGGTCATTTCCCACGAGTGCCGAAGCTCTTAAGACTACAATTGGGAATAAAAAAGGCCGGTCACCTAAGGGCCATACCAGCACAACCCGATTGCCCGACAGTGAAGAATATTTGGCGTGCGCATTATGAATTGTGTTCTATCCTTGCGCTCTCTCGGATCGACTGTGCTCGGCAAATAAACCGAACAGTTTCGGAATTAGAGTGTCCCAAGTTCGAAGTACGATCCGAGACGGGCTGCCAAACTAGATTTCTGTTTATTATACTCCTGGTTTAGCTGATAGATTGGCGACAAATCACCGGTTCCAATGATAATTCTTTTTTGAAAGCTTAGTCCAGCCAAAAACTTCGGTTCCAAACCCATCCAGACTTTGGCCGTGTTCCTCACAAACCTGAAACAATAATCCAAGACCTCTCCCATATTTAATTCCTCATCCAGCTTCCGGTAATTATTTTTCCAAATGTCAATCACCACGGCTTTGAATATTTTTTCAAACCTCGCGTTAGGCGTAATGCTTTCCAAATATTCCACGAACAACTGCTCAAAAATTTCTTTCGGGATAAACCTGGCTTTAATGCAATTCTGTTTTTGGTGGTGGTAAAACGGATATTTTTTGCTTCGCCCGCGGCTTTCACTGCCGGTCATGCATCCGCCGCATTCCTCGCAGACCGTCAACACCCGCTCCGAATGAATAATGAATCTCCAATCCCTCTATCGCTTCCGCCCCTTCCTTTCGCCTCCTACTCTGTTCCGTTTTTTCGCTTCCGTTTCCTGTTTGGCTTTCGCAGCAAGGAGCGGTAGGTGACGGCATGGCCCAGCAGGGCAAGCTTAGCCGCTTTGGAATTAGAAGTGGAAGATAATTGCATCTTTTGCCGCTACAATTCACTCAATTACGTTACCAACCTCGTAGCTATCTAATGTGGCTTTGATTGAGTTTTTGACGGCATACCCACGCGATGTCAGCGCATTCATATTACGAAAACCAAGCTTTTTCCCATCGGAAATAACATAAACCGTGCCTTGATCATTGACCAGTGTCCCATCACGGAATTTAACCAGTGGGCCAGTCGGCAGAGTCATATCCGCGGCGTTGGACGCGACCACGCGGCCGAATGTAAAGCCATAGGTCGTAAACACGGCTTCAGATTCAAATCCTTGTCGTTTTCCGTCTTTGACCCACCAGACGGTTTTTCCATCAAGGATCAGCGCGCCTTCGGGGTGAGCTTCCACGCCAGATGCGATGGGATTGCCGGTGGTATAATCAGACAGATCAATTTTTAGAAGTCCGTTAAAAGAATAGCCCAGCCCCTTGAAAACATCGGCCGAGGTGAAGCCGCGCTTCGTGCCGTTGAGACCGATCATATACACGGTGCGGCCGTCAGCTTTATCCAACACCAATGCGCCTTCAAGTGCTTTCATCACCGACCCCTCGGCCGTGGCTTTGTCCGCGCTGTTGGCCGCAACTGTCTGGCTGAAAGTATATCCGTGCGAGAAATATTCTTCGGGATTGCGGAAGCCGGACCGCTTGCCGTCCTTGATAAGGAAGATTGTCCCATTATCCAGGATGAGCGTGCCATTCGGATGAACATTGGTGATCGTTTCCCCCAAAACCTGTCCGCCCGTCTGCAAAGTAATCGTGTCCGACACGGCCGCGGAAACATCCCCGGTGTTGCTCCGGAATTTCGCGTAAACCGTCTTTACTCCATCGCCGGAAGTCAAGGTCCAGGACTTTGTCGCTGCGTAGTTTTCCCAATTGGTTATTCCGGCAAAATCAGCGGTATTGGCGATCATCATGTGGGCAGCCCCAGCCGCCGCTAAAGTCAGAGTAACATTCTCTGTGCTCGTAACCGCCGCGCCCGAGGCGATAGAGATCGTGGTATTGGTCGGCGGAGTAGCGATACTTGAACCGCCGCCACCTCCTCCGTCCCCTCCACCACCCGAGGTTTGCGTCTGACCGAAAACCGCGTATGGCGTAGCGGCGGCCGACACGCTAAAGGTGATGGTATTGGCTGCGGTATTTCTGGTATACGGTTCTATAGCCACCCAATTGGTACCGTTAAACCGATAAGGCACGATCGTGCCTTCATCAATACCGCTATCGCTGTAATTCATGGTAACCTGAATCGTTAGTCCGGTGCCGGTAATCCTAATCTCATATCCGTTCAGTATATTATTGCCAGATATGACCGCGGCCGCGCCCGTGAAAAAAGTTGACCCAAGCGGACTTAAATCAGCTACCGTAGCGTTGGTATTGGATGAAGACGTCACGGACACTGACAGATTGGACGCTTGAATCACCGCAGGCTGGGACGCGGTCACGGACACGGTCTGGTTTGTGATCGTGTTGTTTGAGTCAGCAGTGATATTCCCCATTGCCACCGGAACAGTCAACGCCAAATTCGTAAATTCGCCATTCGCAAAAGTTGCTGATTCGCCCGTGTCTATGCCATTGACGAAAAACTTTACTGTCTGGCCCGCTCGGTTGTCATCTGGATCCAAAGCAAACAGCAAGTTGGGATTATATCCGTATTTTCCTCCTGACGTTATGCTGTCGCCAACAACAGTTGGTCCGATTTTCGTCTCAACGGTCAAACCGTCAGGCGCCGCGCCGTTCGTAAAATTCACAGTACCATAAAACTGATGCGGAATCCCTGGCGCGGCCATAGCCACAGCCGGGATAGCAAACAATACTAAAGCGATCAATGAATATTTTTTCATAGATTTATTGGATTAGTTATGGCTCGCTAGGGCGCGTTATCGCCAATGGTGTAGTTGTATTGTGTGCCGCCCACTCCGGAGAGGAAAATCCAATAGCCTTCGTCCGGATTGAGATCATCTCCGGAATCCAGATAGACGAAAGAGCTGCCATTGTATTTGGCCAGTATTGACCAATAGCCCTGCAAGGCGTTGGCCAAGGCATACTGTGCCTCTACCGAATCAGTATTTTCTTTCTGATAGTAACCAATAAGGTTCCAGCCGGCATACAGGGTTCGACTGGGCGGCGTGTTGTTGCCGGCCCGCAGGAGATTCCCCGGACCGCTCAAAGTTCCCGCGCCCGAGCCGGTGTAGTTGATCCAGTAGCCATACCCGGCTGTCATGGTCTGCAGATTGCCAGCTTCCGGTTCGCTTGGGTGGTAGACGAGCCACTCTCCGGTGGCGCCGTTATAAGTCCATACTGACTCAATATTGCTCGCGTCATCGCCTAGAACGTCGGCAATCGCGGTGCTGTCCGGAATGACAGGCAGGGAGATCAAATTCCAGCCGTTCGTCAGCGCGACTGAATAACTGCCCGAGGTCGTGAATGTCCAACTCGTTGTCGGCAGAGCATTCCCTGCTGTGTCCGTTACGCCTGTAAGAGTTACTGTGTATGTAGAGTTATTGTTTAGAGTAGTGGCAGGATCAATTGTGACGGTTTCAGTCCCAGATACAGCAGTACTAACAGGTGTATCAGAACCTTTCTGTAAAGTAACCTGGGTATTGGTAATTACTACGTCCTCATTGAACACAACAGTAATATTAGTTGTCGGATCAACACCTACCGCACTGGCATCAGGAGTCTTCCCCGTTACTGACGGAGCGGATATGTCTTTCGTTGCTGTAGGAGTAGTGACAGCTTCACTTACATTGCCAGCCGCATCGGTAGCGGTAACTGAAGGGGTAATCGTGCCATCGGAAAGAGTAGTACCGTCAATCGTGATTGAGTAATCGCCTGATCCATCAGCCACACCGCTCCCTGTAACTGTTGCGCCGCCGGTCAAGAAAACATCAACTGTGGAGCCAATTTCGGCCGTACCAACAACAACGATTGCCGTTTTTTCAGAATCATTAATGAATTCGTCTCCAGCGATTGAAGTGATTACGGGAGCAACAGGAGTCGTGCTATCAACTGTCCAAGTCGCATTCGCCGTGTCTGGCTCTGCCTGTAGATTTCCGGCTGCATCACTACCTCTGACATAGAGAGTATGTGCTCCTTCGGCCAACCCAGACAATGTGATGTGGGTCTCAACCGGAGTATCCGCCGAATATGTTCCGCCATCGAGATTATACTGATAGGTTACGACATCCGTTCCTCCGACGGTAATATCCGTGCTCGTCACATTGGTCAGAGATGTCGGCTCACCGGTAATAGTCGCCGTCGGCGCGGTGCTGTCATACGTGATGCTAAACTGTGTTGATGCGTTGCTGAAGTTGCCCGAAGCGTCCTCCGCCGCATTCGCCGCGATGTTTACGGTCACTGCACCATCGATAGTCGGTGTTACATTGAAGGTATAAGTCGCGCCAGAACCAGTGAAGCCGCTAACTGAACCATTACCGACACTTACATCGCCTTCAATAAATCCCGTAACCGCTTCGCCGAAGTCAATAGATACCGGAATTGGCGAAACATTCGTCAACGTACCTGCGCTGGATGTAATGACCGGAGTCGGGCTGGTGGAATCCAAGCCAGTCAGCTCCATGTTCGTGTACCAAGGCCTATAGTCCACGGTGCCCACAACCGCATCTGTTGCCGGTCCGGTGGAGTAACCCCACCAGTTACCTTCCGCATTAACTGATCCCGTACCTTGATTGTTAAGGATTTGAACCACAGTTCCAACTGTGAATTTATTGGAACTAACAGTAACTGAAGAAACTCCAGCCCCAATTCGTAGCGCTCGCGAACCCCAATTGCTGAATGTGTTGCCAGAAACCGTCACAGTGGTGATAGTTGTGCTGCCTCCCAGAATAAAGTTTGGAACGAAAGCTATTTCACTTCCACTGGAACCACTTACTGTGTTGCTGTTGAATACCAGGTTAGTTAGATCAGAGAGTTCGCTCGTCCACAATACATTGGTGCTATTGGTTGGGGTGTTAAGCGTAATGGTGTTGTAGCTTACCGCTGAACCCGAGACGTCGTGCAAATCTAATCCATCGCCGGTAACTCCAGTGCCCGAGTTTATCGTTATCGTGTTGCCATGCCCCGAACCTCCAATGAGCCAGCCGGTGTGAGCGGGACTCACTTGCTCTGCATAGATGCCCGTTGAGTAACCGTCAACGATTATTGTCGTGTCCTGCACAGTCAGACCGCTCATCGCACCGCCACCATTCGGAGTTCCCGCAATCCATATGCCATGCGCTCCTTCGCCAGTCGTGTGGATTTTAAGATTCCGGATAGTGATAGTGTCAGAATCCATTACTGCAAATCCGATTCCCGTGGCTGGCTCCAGAATCGTGGTCTCTCCAACACCTTGGATAGTAATTCCCGATTTGGTGTCAATCGTGACATTTTCTGCATACGTGCCGGCTTCAATAGTTACGGTTCCGTCTTCTGCAACCGCGTCAATTCCTTCCTGAATTGTGGCGAAAGCGTCATAACCGAAAGTATGCACTCCGGCGTTCCCTTCGAAGAAGTTGTCATCCACGAATACTGCCGTCGGTATCGGGAGAATATTTCCTGTTCCTGTTGCCGTGCCGCTAAAATTATAGTTGCCAGCATCATCGCCGGTGATAGTAACGCCGGTGGAGGTTACTATTTTCCCGTTTCCTTCACTTGCATTCTCAAAGGTCGCTGTTCCTCGATTATCAACCGTTACAATATCAGTAAGAAATACTCCGTTAAGCGTCACACCTGTGATTGTTGCAGAATTATTACCGTCAAAAACTTTATCTTGAACTATGACAGTAGCGGTAAGCGGCGCTTGAGTAATATTGGCTGTCGTTGCGGCTGTCGTTACGTCATTAAGAGTATAGTTGCCCGCGTCCGTGCCGCCGGTGATAGTAATACCAGTAACGCTTACCGGCTTGACTGTGCCGACATTTTTGTCAGCAAAAGCCGCCGTGTGAGTAAGTGTCAGAACATCTCCCGGAACTCTGTCATCCGAAAGTGTAACAATGCCGGTCGCGTCAAGTGTGCTGTCATATACTTTAGTTGTGCCATTTGCCGTAACGACAAGAGTTCTCTCCGTAATGACGCCGTCATTCAGTACCGGCTGGGTAAGCGAATAGTTCCCCGCATCCGCGCCAGCGAGTACAAGACCAGAAACAGTGACTTGCTTTCCCGTGGCGACATTTTTGTCGACGTATGTCGCGGAATAGCCAGCGGAATTGAGTGTTACATCTTCCGTTTCAACAATACCAACAAGCGACGCACCACCAAAATTGACCGTAGCGGTCATGTTGCCATTATATATTTTGCTGTTTGTAATCGCGCCGGTAACAGTGAGTCCTTTGGCGTTAATTACACCGGCGGTATTATTTACATAATTGATATTGTAGTTGAGGCCGCTATTGCTGTCGTTGATTACAAGTCCGCTCGGAGTTAAGGTCTTTCCGATAGCGACATCTTTGGTAACATAAGATTGAGTCGGAGCCGTACTGACAGAATCTCCTGTTTCAAGCGCATCCACTACGGGAGCTATGCTTGATGTAAACGTGCCATCGTAAACCTTAGTGTCAGTTTGCGCTGTAACATTAATTGATTTTTTGGTAATCTCACCAGTTGAGACTGTAGTAAGTGTAACCGTATAGTTGGCTCCGCTATTACCGTCATTTACCGAACCGCTCGGAGTCAATATTTTTCCGGTGCCGACATTTTTGTTGTCAAATGTTTGAGTAAAGCCTGCCGTATCAGTGCCTTGCAAAGCGCCGAAAGTAATTGCTGGTATTACAGTTGAAACATCAGTTCCATTGTATGTTCTGGTATCGGTTACCGCAGTTACCGTAATCGGCCGGGCGCTAATTGTCGCGGTACCTGTTCCTGTGCCATTAAATTCATAGTTCTCTGCATCAGCGCCGCTAAGAGTTATACCTATTGCTGTTACAGTTTTACCAACACTGACATGTTTATCTGAAAACGATTTACTCGTACCGTCGCTCGGAGTTACCACATCGCCAGAAATAATATCGCTTAACACGACATGAGTTCCAGGTGAGTAGGCCGCGGTCGTGTCGCCATCGTATGTTTTATTGTTCAGATTTAATGTCGCGGCAGTCAGTTTCTTAGTGATATTAGCAGTAGCTACGGCTATTGTATCTTGAAGATTGTAATTGCCCGCTTTTGCTCCACTGATGCTGATGCCGCTCACATTTACCGTCTTTCCATTTGCGGCGGTTTTGTCCAAGAATGAAGCGCTTGTGTAAGCGTATACCAAACCATCTCCTGTCTCCTCGTTAGCGCTTGAGAGCGTAACGGTCGCATTTGTCGTTTGGTCATATTCTCTACTGACACCAGCCGCGGTAACAGTGAGGAGTTTTTGCGTAATCGCAAATGTTTCCGGAGCAAGAGTCAAAGCATAATTACCGCCTGCGGACAGAGTGCCAAGTGCGTAAGCATACGTCCCGACATCATCGCCAGCAACACGGCTCAACGCGCCGGTAAATCCATCACCGCCAATTAAGGGATCGGAAATGTATAAGAAAGTTGGATCGGCATTGCCGTAAACCTTGGTCTGTCCGGCGGTCGGGGTCACGGTTATAGGTTTTGGAGTTATATTGGCTTCTCCCGTTGCCGTGCCGTTAAAGTTGTAATTAAGAGCGTCCGCGTCGGTGATGGTAACACCAGTCACTGAAACTGCATTGTTGCCCTCTATTACATTTACATTGTCAAAAATCGCCGTCCCTTGATTATCAACCGTTACAACATCGCCGACTTCAAGCTCATTAAGCTGAACGCCCGTAATTACAGCAGAATTAGTGCCGTCATACGGTTTGCCATTAACCGAAACAGTCGCGGTAAGCGGTTTTTGCGTAATATTGAATGTTCCGCTCACAGCGCTTGAAAGACCAGTCGCTGACACGGTAAGTCCTTTTAATCCAACTTCGTCAACTTTTAAGCCGGAGAATGTCACGGTTCCGTTACCACCGCCTGTTCCAATATTAAGTGTCGCTGTGCCTACCAAGGTACCTGTGCCGGTGGTCAAAGTGAGCGTTACATCAAGATTCGCGGCAAGTCCGCTGGTGGAATCATTGCCGAACTGATCTTGGATTACCACCGTTGGATGAGGAGTAATTACCGAACCGTATACCGTGTCTGTCGGCTGTGCCGTAAACGCAAGCTTGGTTACCGTTCCGGGCACGGTGGAAAGAGTTCCGAAAATCGTGCTTCCGCTAACCCCGTCAATTCCCGCGCCGGAATAAGTCATATTGCCGGAGCTCGGAGCGGTGCCGGTCGGCCTGACTTTCATACTACTGATGATGAAAGCAAGACCGCTACTTTCCGCTGACGCTTGAGTGATTTCAAAAGTAAGCGTGTTAGCCGTTAGCACTGCCAATTGAGATTCTGGTTCAATGTCACCAACTGTTCTGACCACCGTTACTGTTGAACCTGTATTGAACTCCCAGCCTACAGGCAATGTAATAACATGAGTGCCTACAGAAATATTGCCAGGTGCGGTTTCGGTAATACTGGGACCGCTCAAGGTTTTATAGATTCCGCTTCCTCCTGGGGCAGAGGTCGTATCAATGGAGATATTCGTACCTCCGCTGGCGGGCGTAACCGTTGCCGCCGCCAAAGCCGAATTAGGCGCAAAAAATCCGCCTGCGACTAAAGCGGTGGCCAAAGCCAGCGCGTTTACCAACATAATACCCTTCAGCATTCTTATTTTCATAAAAGTTTAATTAATAATGGATATGAATTACGAACAAGGATTAATTAATAAAGTCTAATTGGAACAGCTTGGGCATCAAAAAAGGCCACCCGCTTGTCCACCCAGCCTTTCGGCAGGGGACCAGTGAAATGGCTTAGACAAGACGGATGACCGCCTCTGCATTTCACTGGTTTTTCTGCCATGCCCGTTTTTCGCTGGGTTTAGGCAAAATTATTCAATTGTGCGCGTATTATGTGCTTGTTTTTGACAGATGTCAAGGAGTTGTCAAGGGCGAATCGAAACTCTATCGAGAGATGGGAGGTGAGCTAAATGGCACAAAACAATAGACGCGGTAATCGCGGTGGAAATCGAAGCAAATCGCGAAGAGGGTTTGCTGCCATGGATCCCGAGAAACAGCGAAGAATCGCTGCTGCCGGCGGTAGAGCAAGCCATGGCGGAGGACGCCGTGGTTAATTAGTTAGGCGACACAAAACACCCAGGTTCGGGTGTTTTGTGTTATAATAAAATAAATAATGGAAGACCTCTCTCCCGCCCTCGGTAAGCTCAGGGCGGCACTCTCTCCTGAACAGGAGAGAGTAATATTGAAGAATCTAATGAAACAAAAATTAAAATTTCCCGAAGGTTTTCTGTGGGGCGCGTCAACCTCTTCGTATCAGATAGAAGGCGGCATTGATAATAATGACTGGGCGATATCAAAAAAAGTGCCGAGGGCTGGCAAGGCCTGTGACAGCTATAATCGATACAGGGAAGATTTTAGTATGGCCAAATATCTGCACCACAACGCGCACCGCATGTCTGTTGAATGGGCGAGGATTGAGCCGAAAAAAGGTCAGTTTAATGAAGACGCCCTCCATCGTTATCATGAGATGCTTCAGTATCTGAAAGACCAAGGACTAAAAACTTTTTTAACACTCCACCATTTTACAAATCCGATTTGGTTTGCAGAACAAGGCGGTTGGAAAAACAAGCGCGCGGTAGAAGACTTCGCAGATTATACAGCCAAAGTTACGCAGAGTCTTGGCCACCTCGTGGATTTTTGGATCACAGTCAATGAGCCAAAAATGTACGCTGGCATGGCGTTCGCGCAGGGAATCTGGCCGCCATTTGAAAAAGGAATCATCAGTCCAAAACGGGTGTACGATTTGATGCTCGAGGCTCATAACGAAGCTTATGATGTTATTCATTCTTATTATCCTCAAGCGCAGGTAGGATTTTCGCAAAATATTGCATGGAGTGAGGCAGAGCACAAAGACATTATAGACCGATTGGCCATCAAGTTCGCGGATTGGCTTAGCTATTTGGCGCTCGACAAAACCCGGTACGATTTTATCGGCCTTAACCATTATATGTATTACCGGGTGCATCTGGCGTTCAATCTTCGAAAATATTTGCACATCGGCCGCGGTGACAAGCTGACCGAACGAGGCTGGGCGATTCATCCGGATGCTTTGTATCTTGTGCTGATGAAGCTCAAGGGTTATCAAAAACCGATTTATATTACGGAAAACGGCATTGCTGATTCCACAGACCGCTACCGCGAGCAGTATATCCGCGATTATCTTTTGGCAGTGCATCGCGCCATCGGGGACGGTGCTGATGTTCGCGGGTATTTGCACTGGTCGCTTTTGGACAATTTTGAATGGGAAGACGGTTATAAATGGAAATTCGGCCTTATCAAAGTTGATTTCAAAACCCTGGCCCGGACCATAAGAGAGAGTGCGTATTCATATTCACATATTTGTCAGGATAATGCTTTGACTGTATGAGCTATATTGCGATCGCGGTAGTCGCGTACATGCTTTATGCCATCAACGGGGTCGTTGATAAATTTTTGCTGACCAAGGCTGTCAAAAGTCCGGCCGTGTATGCCTTCTATATCGGCATTACCAGTCCCATGACCTGGGTCCTCGCACCGTTTGGTTTGAAATTTGTCGGCCCTTTGGATTTGCTGATCGCGATCATTGGCGGCGCTAGCTTTGTTGTGGCGTTGTATTTTTTGTACGTAGCAACCAGGCAGACCACAATCTCGCGGCTGCTGCCGATTGAAGGCGGATTGGTGCCGATTTTCACGCTTGTTTTCGCGTATTTATTTTTGGGTGAACGCTTGAGTCAAACGCAGCTGCTGGCCTTTGGTTTGATGGTGCTTGGCGCGGTGCTGATTGCTTTCAAATACGAAAAGGGCGGTTGGTACGCGAAAGCCTTGGGCAACGCGACAATCGCTGCTGTCTTTTTCGCGCTCTCGTTTGTTCTAACTAAATATATTTTTGATGAAACCAATTTTGTGTCCGGCCTCATTTGGACTCGCTTGGGATTTTTTCTCGTGTCCGTGAGTATGCTGATTCCCAAAACCACACGTCAGAAAATTTTTAACGCTCCCAAAGAAACCAGTAAGGGAAACATATTTTTGTATTATGGAGCGCGCGTGTCCGGCGGGCTCGCGGGGCTGCTGCAAAATTACGCCATTTCTCTTGGCAGCGTGACTCTGGTTAACGCTATGCAAGGGACACAGTATGCGTTTTTGCTCGTGATGGCGATTCTGCTGTCGAGATATTATCCCCGGGTTCTCAAAGAACAAATCAGCTTCGCAATTTTTTTGCAAAAAATAGCCGCGATTATTTTGATCAGCGGCGGACTATATTTCCTGGCACGATGAAGAAATTCGTAAAAATTTTGTTTCTGATCATTCTGGTGTTGATTTGCGCCGCAATATATTTTGATTGGCAATATGAAAACGCGCCAGCGCCGCAGTGGGGTTTAAACTTCTCTACGACAAAACCAGCCTATCTGGGGCTCGATTGGCAGAAAATGTATCATGAAATTCTCAGTGATCTGAAACCGCAGCGGCTGCGCGTGATGGCGTATTGGGAGGTAATCGAGCCGAGGCCTGGCGAATTCAATTTTGCCGATATAGATTACATCCTAACGGAGGCAGGAAAAAGAGACATCAAGGTGATTTTGACACTTGGACACAAACAGCCCGGCTGGCCAGAATGCCACCATCCTGAGTGGTATGACAAACTGCCAGAGGAGCAGCGGAAGCAGGCGATTCTCAAGGTGATCGAGGACAGCGTCAAACATTTCAGGCAGTTTAAATCGATCGCGGCTTGGCAGGTTGAGAATGAGCCGTTTTTTGTGTTTGGTCCGGATTGCCCGCCAACTAGCAAAGAAATGCTTGCTCGCGAGGTTGCCCTTGTCAAAAGCCTCGACTCGCGGCCGATACTGCTTACTGACAGTGGCGAGAAAGGCTGGTGGCTGCCCACTGCCAAATACGGCGCAGATATTTTTGGTTCGACTATGTATCGCAACATCTATCATCACAAGCGGCAAAAATATGTGGAATATTTTGTGCCGCCGATCTGGTACCGCATCAAAGGCGGGATGCTGCGGGAGCTCCTGGGAGTAAGAAAAGTCATTGGGGTGGAGCTGCAGGCTGAACCATGGTTTGATTCGGATGTCTTTACTATGCCGTGGAGCAGGCAAAAAGAACTGATGAATGGGGATATACTGAGCGCTTACGCCGAGTACGCAGCCAAGGCCGGATTTGCGGAAGATTATTTTTGGGGAGTAGAATGGTGGTATTATGCTAAACACGTGAAAGGAGATGACGAGCTATGGCAAGTCGCAAAGCGGATATTGTCGCAATAGACATCGGCGGGACAAAGATAGAGGCGATCTTGTGGCGCGCAGGTAAAATATTGGTCACGCAAAAAATTCCCACTCCAAAAAACAAGCACGATTTTTTTAACGCAGTCTATAGCGTGGCTGAATCGCTGAACGCGAAAGGACAGGCGCGCGCTATCGGCATTTCCCTGGCCGGTGCGGTTGATTTTCGCACAGGTACCGTCATTAACAGTCCCAACCTGCGTTTTCTAGAAGGAACAAATGTTCAGAAAACAGTGGAACACAAACTCAAACTTCAGACGCTAGTGGAAAATGATACGCGTTGTTTTTTGCTTGGCGAGGTGCGTTTCGGTTCTGCCAAAGGAAAAAAGAATGTTATTGGCATGATTCTCGGCACCGGGCTTGGCGGCGCGATTTATCTCAATGGGCAAATGGTTTTAGGAATGCATGGTTTTGCCGGGGAGCAGGGACGCGTCAAGATAGCGATTGATAGCCATGTGTACAGCATTGAGGAGCTCATCGCCAGCCATGGTTTCGCGAGGCTCGGCGTTACTGATCCTCTCGATTGCCAAAATAAAGCGTTTGCCGGCGATAGAAAATCCATTGCCGTCTATAACAAGATTGGCCGGCTTCTGGGACTCCACCTGGCAAATCTCACAGAACTTTTTGATCCAGAACTAATCATAATTGGCGGGGGGATCTCCAGGGCGGGGAATTTGCTTCTGGATCCGGCTTTTTCTGAGATGAAGAAACGCGTTGCTGTGCCGAAAAAGTATTGGCCAGAGATCCGAGTCTCAAAACTGAAAAACGCGGGCCTTCTTGGTGCCGTAGCGCTTGTGGAAAACTCGTAATAAAAAGCAAAAAGCGCCCAATTGAAAGCGCTTTTTGCTTTTTTGATCTCTGTAAAAGATACTTTGCTGCAGGCATTATGACGCAGTAGCAGGGTTATTTGTTACACATCTTCACCAGTGGCTTCGATGTGCTTAAGCAGCTTGTTTGAAAGCTTCGGGCGGGGCTACTTTGCTTGTCAGATCAGCGAACTCCGGCAGGTCTTTTATGCTCGTTATCCCCAGGTGCTGGAGAAACTCGTGGGTGGTTTGATAGTAGTTAGACCGGGCATCTTTGCCCGCAGCTTTTTCGATGAGTCCGCGCATCATGAGGAGCCTGATCGTGTACTGCGAGTTAACGCCACGTATGGCTTCGATCTCAGCCCTGCTGACTGGTTGCTTGTAGGTGATGATTGCCAGCGTCTCGATCGCCGCGTCAGTGAGCTTTTGCCTCAGGTCAGTGTTCAGAAACTCTTTGACCGCGGTTGTATGCTCCGGATTTGAAGACATTAGAAATTTTTTATCCTGCTCCAGGATTATGATGCCTGAATCTTCCCTGGCTTTTTTTAGCTCTTCCAGCACTTTGACAATGTCGTCTTCCGGCCGGCCAGTGGCTTTGTGAAGCTCCTTGAGGCTGACCGGGCGCCCGGCTACAAACAGCAATGATTCGATTTGTGATTTTAAATCCATCATAGAAAGAATACACCAATGACTACTAAAATAAAACCGATCGCAAACAAACTGCCATTCGGACCAATATGTTTAATGATTTCCGCGTTTTCTGGTTTTGCAAATTTTGGCGTAACAATACCTTCGTTAAACAGCCGCCGCAGAATCGGACCCCGAAACCGCGGATAAGCCAAAAAAATTATAATTATTCCAAACCCGACCGCTGCTATCCGTTCCATTTTTTTATCGTAATGTCAGCAAAGATCGATTCCTGATCAACGATGAGTATCTTTTGTTTGACCATCTCGAGGAGCGCCAGGAATGTCACAATAACCTCGGTTTTCGATTTCGCTCCTGACACGAGGTCGCGCAGCTTCACCTCCACCTTTTCCTGAATAGATTTTTGCAGATGTTCGATCTTCTCACTAATGGTTACCACCTCTTCGAGAACTTTTTTCGGCAAGGAAACGATTTCCTCGAGAGTCTTGGCAAGATACTTCATCGCTCCCTGCAGGGCTGCCGCGTCTGTATCCGGGTCAGGATAAAAACTGATTTTTTCGGCAAACACAGCGTCGCGTCCCCAGCCTTGTTTGCCCACATCCAAAGTTTTCAGATATTTGGCAACCTCTTTGTAGCATTTGTATTGATAAAGCTGCCAGGCGAGGTTGGTGGCATCCTGCTCTTCCTCGGCAGAAAGTTCGAGGGTCGGCACCAAAACTCGCGATTTGATAACCAGGAGTTTGGCGGCAACAATAAGCCAATCAGCCAAATCCTGGGGCCGCAGATTGTTTGGCGTGCGAATGTAAGCCAGGAACTGTTCGGTGACATGCGCCAGGGAAATGTCCGTAATAGATAATTTTTGCTCCTCGATGAGTTGGAGTAGCATATCAAGCGGCCCTTCAAATTGTGCGGTTTTAATTTTCATCTAAATTTAAATGGTTGTCATTCCGGGCTTGACCCGGAATCCAGGACTGGATCCCAAATCAAGTTTGGGATGACACTTTGTGTTATTTCGCAAAACTACCTTTAATTGGCTGAACCATTTTTGTAAAGTCACTGACTTTCAATTCAATGCTTTCTGTATAACTGCCAGCGCTAGCCATCAGCTTTTTTTGTTTGGCCAGGGAATTATCGAGAAGAACTGGCAATTCGTAGAGATTGCCGAATGGATGAATCAAGCCAACCTTGGTTTTGAGGACCTTGGTAATGTCTGATTCTTTGGCCATTGATACCTTCTTCGCTTTCAAGCCTTTTTTTACTTTTGCAAAGTCAACATATTTCTGCGCTGGGACAACAACCAACGCGAACGCCCCCTTCGCCCCCTCTTTGATTAAAGAGGGGGTTGGGGGAGTTGTTTTAACTAAAACAACCTTGGCAATCTCTTTTGTCTTGATGTGCTGGGTTTGCGCTTCATCGTGAGCCGTAAAGACTTTTTTGTGCTCATGAATCTCAAATTTGATTTTGTTTTCCGAGAGAAACTTTTCGAGTTTTTTATCCATTTTTATTTCTTTGACTTCGGAACTTCGACTTTGATGTGGAGCTCTTTCAATAACTTGGGGTCGGCTTCGGACGGCGCGTCCATGACAGCGGTATGGCCGGTGGAAGTAACTGGAAATGCGATGACTTCGCGGATATTTTCCTCACCTGCCAGGATCATTATCAACCTATCAAGACCCGGCGCCATACCGGCATGAGGCGGAGCGCCGTATTCGTAGGCGCGAATGAGGTGTCCGAACCGGCTTTCAGTTTCTTTTTCAGAAAGACCCATAATTTGAAATACTTTTCTTTGCACTTTTGGATCAGAGATTCGAACGCCGCCGGAGGCGAGCTCAAAGCCATTGCAGACCAGGTCATACTGTTGGGCTCGCAAGGCGCCCAAGTCCTCTTCTTTCATAAGTTTTTCCACGTGATCCGGATGGGGAGCAGAAAAGGGGTTATGTGCAAACGTGAATTTTTTTTCGTTCTCATCCCATTCAAAGAGTGGAAAATCAGTAACCCACGCGAAAGCGAGCGTGTCCGGATCTTTGTTTTCACCTCGAAGGTCAAATTTGTCTGCTCCGAATTCTTTCGTTGCCTGTTCATGAGTGTATCTCGGAAACGGTTTTTTCCAGATTTTTTTTCCACAGGCTTCTGCCACAAAAATCATCAACCCCTCAACCATATTGAGTACATCGTCCTGAGTGACAAACGACATCTCCAAATCTATTTGCGTGTGTTCCAGCTGTCGGTCGCCGCGCAAATCTTCATCACGCATTGCATGCGCGATCTGAAAATATCGTTCAAAACCAGCAATCATCAGGAGCTGTTTGTACTGCTGCGGGGCTTGCGGGAGCGCGTAAAATTTGCCCGGCTGCATTCGTGAAGGGACCAAGAAATCTCGCGCGCCTTCCGGAGAGGTTTTTGTCAAAGTAGGTGTTTCAATTTCAATAAAACCATTCTTGTTCATATATTCGCGAACAAGTGCGGTTGCTTTGGCTCGTAAGCGAATATTTTTAGCCATCCTCTCTGAACGCAAATCCAAATAGCGATACTCGAGCCTTAACTCCTCGTTGACCTTTTTTGTATCAGTTATCTCAAATGGCAGTTGCGCGGCTTCACTGATTATCTCTAGTCGTGTGGCCTCCAGCTCAACCGTGCCTGTTGGCAGATTCGGATTTATCAGTTTCTCCGGACGCTTGTTAACCTTGCCGGTCACAGCTACGACAAATTCGCTGCGCAGGTTTTCTGCTGCTTTGTGAGCGTCCTCGGAGACCTTGGGGTTCACAACGACCTGGATCTTGCCGGTCGCGTCCCTGATATCAAGGAAGATCAGCTTGCCGTGGTCGCGCCTTACATCCACCCAGCCGTTCACTTTTATTTCCTGGTCAATTTGCTGCAAACTGTCGATAATGTGTGTTCTAGCCATGGAAAAATTATACCAGAACTGCTGTTTTTCTGCTATATTCTTGGGGTGAACATGACAGCCTAAGGAGGTCGATAATGAGCAGTCCGGCACTGGTGCCAGTAAAAGCCCTAACCATAGAGAGCTTGTTTGGTAATCTGAATCACGAGGAAGGTGATTTGTTTCACGCGATCAGTGATCGCGCAGAGCAAATACGGGTACTGGAAGACAAGCATGCGGCGCTTGTGATGCATAACGAAGATGCGATTCGCGCATTCGAAGATATCCGCAAGGGGAAGACACCATCCTTCCAATTGCGCGCGAGTATTGTAGAAGGGCGCTATCGGCTTACCGTTGACGACGGCATGGGTGTCCCCTTGCGTCTTTCTTATTAATTCTTCAAAGGGCGGACCTCAATCCGCCCTTGTTTTTTTATCTGTTATAATATAGTTTATGGCAAACAAAATAGTTCTCGATCTGGAAACTCAAAAAGAATTCGCAGAGGTCGGCGGCAGAAGCGCTCACAGTAAGCTTCGGGTTTCAGTATGCGGGATTTACGATTATGAATCTGATCATTACCAATGTTTTGATGAAAAAAATCTGACGAAGCTGGGGGAAATGCTGCAAAGCGCGGATCTGGTGATCGGCTACAATATTAAACAATTTGATTTTCAGGTCTTGCAGCCTTATCTCAATTTTTCGCTTGATACAGTACCGACTCTCGATCTTCTTGAGGAGGTAGAGAAGATTCTTGGCCACCGCATCAGACTCGAGGCTATCGCGCAGGCAACTTTGGGCGTTGGGAAAACCGGAACAGGGCTCAGGGCAATCGAGTTATGGAAACAGGGCAGGCTCGATGAGCTCAAATCGTACTGCCTCAGCGACGTGAAACTGACGCGCGAGATTTATGAATTTGCCAAGAAAAACGGCAAGCTGTTGTTTCAGGATTTTTTTGAGGTGAGAGAGATACCGCTGACGATTCTCGAACCTGCTCCGCGCCTCAACACCATAGTTCAATCAAGCTTGTTTTAGATATGAAAAAAGCTATCCTCGCTATCAGTTTGGTTTCTGTTTTAATGTTTGCTATTGTATTTTATTTTGCGCCGGCTTTTCGCGGCGATATTGCGATTGATTCCGGTTTCAGCATCGGCACGGTCAGCATTCATTATTACGGACTGCTTTTGGCGCTGGCGATTCTGGCGGCGTTCATGGTGAGCGCAAAACTTGCCCCGCGCTTTGGAGTGAATCCTCAGCACATTGAATCCGCCTTGCCTTGGTTGATTTTTTTTGGATTTTTGGGCGCCCGCATGTATTTTGTGATTTTTACCTGGGATCATTTTTTTTCGCGCCTCGGAGATATTTTGCAGATTTGGAAGGGCGGCTTTTCCATTTACGGCGGCATCATTGGCGCGGCAATCGGTATGTACATTTATCTGCGCAGAAATAATCTGCCAAAGGGTAAATTTTTTGATCTGGCCGCAGTGTCACTGCCGCTGGCGCAAGCCATCGGCCGATTCGGTAATTTTTTTAATCAGGAAGCGTTCGGCTATCCAACCGATCTGCCCTGGAAGCTTTATATTTCACCTGCTCACCGGCCCAAGGATTATCTGACGGAGAAATTTTATCATCCCACATTTCTCTATGAAGCGCTTTGGAACATTGCCGTCTTTGCGATAATGCTGCTGCTGTTTCGGAAAAGACTGCCGTCCATGAGCGGGACTGGCCAGCTACTGGGCTATTATCTAGTGTTCTATTCAATCGGCCGGTTTTTGATCGAGAGCTTGCGTCTGGATAGTTTTATCATAAATGGCGCGCGGGCTGATCAGGTGATCGCTCTATTGATGTGCGCCATAGGATTGGGTATCATTTACTATGCCCGTGAAAAAACCACTAGTTAAAATTCTGAGTTTTTTACCGACCATTTTGGTCGTTGCTACTGCGCTATCAGCCAATCGAGGCGGAGCGCAGCGCTTCGGTTCTTTCTATATAATGGCTGGTTTAAGCTTGTTTTTGATCTTGCTTCTGCAGCTGCGCTTGCTGCGCCGGACAACCGCGAACCGCGAGGATCTATTGTGGCTAGTGATGCCGTTCATTTTTTTGGTCGGCACATTTGGCACGGTCGCCGCGACCTCGGCAGGCATCGGAATATTTTTTGCTCTGTTTGCCGGTTACCTGTTTTATTTTTACCATCGGCATTTTCCTTCCCCGATCCCGCTTTACATTGAGCAGACCTTTACTCTGTATGGTGCGTTCCTGCTGGCTGTTTTCCTATGGAGCCTCAATTTTTTCTTCACGCCGCCGTGGTGGATCACGAGCCTTCTGATGTGCGCCGGGTTCTTTCCGCTTTTCTGGCAGGCTTTCTACAAGATGGGACAACAGGGAAGCGAAGCCGCGCTTTATGCGCTGGTGATGGCGCTCGTCATGATGGAAGTGGCCTGGACGGTTCTCTTTTGGCCAGTCCATTTTTTCACTTCAGCAGTTATGAGTTTTTCCGCCTTTTATCTCATATATATGCTGGCAATGTTTTATTTCAAAGGCCGCTTGAACCGTAGAAAAGTTTATTTCCAGGTTTCTCTTATATCGATTGTAGTTTTAGTAACGCTTGCCAGCTCTTCTTGGCAGCCCATTTCAAGGATCTGACAAATGACGGTAAAACGAGTAGCATTGATCACGATACTATTTATACTGGCGAGCGGCATCAGTGCTGTTATTTTTCAGCGGCTTTTGCTTCCTTATCTTTCAGCTCTGCCTGTACTGCGCGATTTTAATATTCTCGAAAGCGGTGCGCCTATCATTATTACCAGGCGCGAGGAAATACGCATCGATCAGGATATCAATACCCAGGAGATAACCAACCGCGTCCGCGGTTCACTTGTCAAAATATATATGCATGAGCCAAAAATAATTCTCGGCCGGCCGGTAAGCGTTACATCCGGTATGATCGCGACGAATGACGGCCTGGTCATTGCCTCTGCTCAAGCCATAAGAGGCGGGGCCAGCATAACTGCGGTACTCGCAAACGGGCAAGCGCATCCGGGAAGATTGATTTTTGTGGATGAGTTGTCAGGAATCGCTTTTATTAAAATCGAGGCCAATGATTTATCAGTACTCAGTGAAGTCTCCAGTCAAAACAAGCGCTCCGGAGAAACTTTGCTTGCGCTCAATTTGGATGAAGCGCTCGGTATGAATGTGAAAACCGTGGCAATGAGCAGTTCAAGCGCGCCGAAGCCAGGATTTTCGCAAATTTATAACCTCACCCAGTTTAACGGCGGCCTCGACCTTGATCCGGTTTTTTCTGAAAACAGTGCTGGCGCGGTAATTGTGGACAAAGATGGCTCGCTTGTGGGTTTCGCGACAGCAACACCTAGCGGCATGAAGTATGTCCGCTCTGAAGACCTGCGCCTCGTGATGAGCAATTTCCTTGCGAGCGGCAGTCGGGGGACAGCATGGCCAGTGCTGCCTATCAGTTATTTGATACTAGGAAGCGCGCAAGCGCCTCTACTGGGTTTGCCGGCGCGCAGCGGCGTGGTGATCAGGCAGGGTGGTCGCGGCCTCGAAGCCGGAGATTTTGTGTTCATGTTTGACGGGCGGGAAATAACTTTGGAAAATGATTTTCAGCGGATGTTTTTTGCCAAGAAAGCCGGGGAAAAAATAAAATTGAAGCTGCTGCGCGGGAAGCAGGAGCTTGAGCTGGAGATAACTCTATGATAGAAGGAGTAAAAATAAAAAATTTGACAGTTCACCAGGACATCCCTGACGTAGAGCAGGCAAATGTAAAACCCGGGTTCCTTATGGAAGTTTTGCGCGCGGATGAAGGAATTTTCAAGAAATTTGGTCAGTCCACCATGACTGTTGCGCATAAAGGCACGATAAAAGGCTTTCATTATCATGAGATTCAGGACGACATGTGGTTCGTGGCGGCTGGCAAAGCGCTCGTGGTGCTGCACGACCTTCGCCTTGGATCTCCGACCTATAAACAAACCCAGACTTTGTATTCTGGGACTGATGATTATAAACTAGTAGTAATCCCAACTGGCGTAGCTCATGGTTGCAAGGTATTGTCAGATGAACCAGTCATAATGTTTTACCATACGACCGAACCCTATAACGCCGCCAACCCTGATGAAAAAAGAATCCCATATGACGATCCGAGTATTGGTTTTGATTGGAGCACTAACTGACAACTATGGCACAATGCGTATTCTGTAAAGTTGCAGCCTGGGAAACGCCCTCCCAGCGGGTCTATGAGGATGACAAATTCATCGCGTTTTTGGATATCAACCCGGTTAATTTCGGCCACACGCTGATTATTCCCAGGGAGCACTATGCAAATTTTATCGAGACGCCGGAAGATGTTCTAAGCGAGATGACAAAATTAGCCAAAAAAATCGCTCCCGCGATTCTCGAGGCAATGAAAGCCCCGGCTTTTAACATAACTTTCAACAGCGGACAGGAAGCAGGTCAGGCCGTGCACCATATCCATATGCATATTATTCCGCGGTACGCTGATGACGGTCACAAACAGTGGCATGGCCGCGATCGATACGCAGAAGGGGAAATGGGCGCTACCGCCAAAAAGATAAAGGAACTGATAAAGTGAAAATTTTTGTTTCCGGGTCGCTCGCCTTTGATATCATTCTTGATTACGCTGGGCGGTTTGCAGATCATATCAAGCCGGGAAAAGTGCATGTCCTTTCCCTGAGTTTTTTGGTGGGCAGCGTCAAAAAATCAATCGGCGGTACCGCAGGAAACATTGCCTGCAATCTGGCAATGCTCGGATTGAAGCCACAGATTTTGGGGGCGGTTGGAGAGGACGGCGGAGAAATATTGGAGAAATTGGGGAGATTGGGAGTATACGTGAAAGCAGTAAAAATTTCGTACCAGCCGACCGCGGCAGCCTACATACTCACTGACAGCACGGACAATCAGATCGCGGGGTTCTATTCGGGTGCCATGATGGAAAAAGTAAAATTGCCAAAAATAAAACCACAAGATTGGGCAATCATTGCTGCGGAGAATCCGCGCAACATGGTTACACTTGCTAAACACTATCAGAAAAATAAAGTTAGATACATTTTTGATCCCGGGCAGCAGAGCATTGTCCTGTCTGCAAAAGATTTAAAATTTTGCATTCGGGGGGCCAACATCGTGATCGGTAACGATTACGAAATAGATTACATAGCCACCAAAATCGGATTGCCGCAAAAACAACGATCGTTGAAAATGTGGCAATCTGTGGTGGCTCGAACATTGGGCGCGAAAGGATCAGAAATTATCTACCCCAACGGCAAAAAGATCAAAATCGCAGCGGCTAAAGCGCGCCGGGCCGTTGATCCCACGGGCGCAGGGGATGCCTACCGCGCCGGGTTCATCTGTGGTCTGGTGAAAGGCTTTGATCTACAGCAGGCTGCCCAGCTGGGCGCGACCGTAGCGAGCTTTGCCGTGGAGCAGCATGGTACCCAAAATCATCGGTTTAACTATGATATAATCAGAAGCAGATACAATAAGAATTTTAACAATAAAATCTGAAATGAAATTCGACGTAAAAAATTTGAAACTCGCTGATGCCGGCCGAAAAAAGATAGAATGGGCAGCAAAAGAAATGCCAGTGCTCGCTACCATCCGCGAAGAGTTTGCCAAAAAAAAGCCGCTAAAAAATCTCAAAATCGGCGCTTGTTTGCACGTGACTGCGGAGACAGCCAACCTCATGATCGCGCTCAAGGCGGGCGGCGCCAAGCTCGCGCTGTGCGCGTCAAACCCGCTGTCAACGCAGGATGATGTGGCAGCGTCTCTGGTCCAGCATTTCAAGATCCCGGTATTTGCCCGCAGAGGTGAAAACCGCAAAGTTTACTACCAGCATCTAAGTGCAGTTCTCGATACCAAACCAAATGTCACCATGGATGATGGCGCGGATCTCGTGAGCCTTTTGCATACCGAGCGCGAAAAATTGGCAAAAGAGATTTGGGGGTCCTCAGAAGAAACAACCACAGGGGTAATCAGACTCAAGAGCCTTGCCAAATCTGGAAAACTCAAATTTCCAGTGATCGCGGTTAATGACAGTAAAACCAAGCACATGTTTGATAATCGGTATGGCACAGGCCAATCAACGATTGATGGCATTGTGCGCGCGACAAACATTTTGCTTGCCGGCAAAAGGTTTGTCATTGCTGGTTACGGCTGGTGTGGCAGGGGACTGGCTAACCGGGCCCGTGGCATGGGGGCACATGTGATAGTTACTGAAATAGATCCGATCAGGGCGCTGGAGGCACGCATGGATGGTTTTGAAGTAATGCCGATGGAAAAGGCAGCGCTGGTCGGTGATATTTTTGTGACTGCTACCGGAAACGTAAACGTGATTGATCTTGGTATTTTTGAGCGAATGAAAAACAGCACTATCGTTGCCAACACCGGGCATTTTGACGTAGAAATAAACGTAAAAGCACTCGAGAAACTTGCCAGAGAAAAAAAACAGATCAGAACAGAAATGGTGGAATATAAAATCAATAAAGAGAAATCCATTTATCTTTTGGCGCAAGGACGGCTCGTGAATCTTGCGGCCGCAGAAGGTCACCCTGCCGCAGTTATGGACATGAGTTTTGCCGGGCAAGCGTTCGCTGCTCAGTACATCGCGCAAAATCGCCGCAAACTTAAAAAACAAGTGTATGCTCTCCCGGAAGAGATTGACCAAAGAATTGCGATCCTCAAGCTCGAAGCCATGAGCATCAAAATCGATGAACTGACACCAGAACAAACAAACTATTTGTCTTCCTGGGAACTCGGCACATGAAACTATTTGTCACCGGGTGCGCGGGGTTTATCCAGCACCACCTGATTGTTTTTAATGATTTAGCGAAGGATTGAAAATTATGTCTAAGATTTTAGTGACAGGCGGCGCTGGATTTATCGGCTCCAATTTTATCCACTATTGGCTCGCAACTCATCCCAAGGATGAGGTTATTAATTTTGACAAGCTTACATACTCTGGGAACTTGGAGAATCTCAAGGACGTTGCCGGCGACCCGCAATACAAATTTGTCCAGGGCGACATTTGCGATCCGGCAGCGGTAGAGGAGGCAATGCGCGGCGTTGACGCGGTTGTTCATTTCGCGGCCGAGACTCATGTGGACCGTTCTATAATGGATCCGCAGCTGTTTTTGCGCACCAATGTTTTAGGCACCCAGGTTTTACTGGAGGCTGCAAAAAAGCTCGGTATAAAAAGATTCCACCATGTTTCTACTGATGAAGTGTTTGGTTCCCTGCCGCTCGGTTCAACCGAAAAATGGAACGAAGATACCCCTTATCACCCGCGTTCGCCATACTCGGCCTCCAAAGCCGCTTCTGATCATCTGGTTAGAGCGTATCACGCAAGTTTCAGTTTGCCGGTCACGATCACTAACTGCGCTAACAATATCGGTCCTTATCTTTTTCCTGAAAAGTTTTTGTCGCTGGCCATCACCAATCTTTTGGAGGGGAAAAAAGTCCCAGTATACAAACCTGGCAACCAGGTCCGCGAATGGCTGTGGGTCACAGATCATGTGCGCGCGATTGATCTGGTTTTGCAAAAAGGAAAAATCGGCGAGACTTATTTTGTGGCGCCGGAAAACCCGGAATTGACCAATTTGGAAATAATCAGGAAGGTTCTAAAAATCATGAATCTCGGAGAAGACATGATCGAGTTCGTGAAAGATCGCCCAGGACATGATCAGCGCTATGCTATGGACGCCGGTAAAATCGAGCAAACGCTTGGATGGCAGCCGGAGATAGGAATCGACGTAGCGCTCGCCCGTCTCGTGGACTGGCACCGGGAAAATGAATGGTGGTGGAAGCCGCTAAAGGAAAAGAATGCAGAATATTTCGAACAGCAATACGGATCTTAATTTTTTTCTCATTACGCATTTTCAAGCAATTGCGCGGTTTTGCGTAATGAAATGAAAAGAAAACAATGAAAATATTGATTATTGGTTCAAACGGTTTGCTGGGACGAGCGCTGGCTGCAGAGTTTCAAAGAGAGCACCAGGTTATTTCCTGGGACAGAGAAAATATTGATATAACTGACGGGCGGGCAGTGAATAGTAAAATACCTGAGGCGGAGCCTGACGTGATTATTAATTCTGCAGCGTATACAGATGTAGATGGTGCGGAAGCTGATTCGAAACTTGCGAATCTTATTAACGGCACAGCTGTCGGATATCTGACTGCTGTCGCCAAAAAATTGAACATCCCAATCGTGCATTTCAGCACGGAATATGTTTTTGATGGTGAGAACCACGATGGCTATGCTGAAGATACTCACCCCAGCCCCATCTCCGCATACGGGCGTTCCAAGCTTTTAGGAGAGCGGGCTCTCATGCAAAATAGCGATCAGTACTATTTAATCAGGCTTTCGCGGCTGTTCGGCGAGCAGAGTGCGGCTTCGGGCAAAAAAAGTTTTGTTAAGCAAATGACGGATCTGGCCGCTTCGAAACATGAATTGGAAATAGTCGACGAAGAGTTGTCCTCCCCAACGTACGCGCCAGATTTGGCGCGTACTACTGTCCAGATCGTCGAGAGCAAAATGCCATACGGCGTTTACCACGCTGCAAACAGCGGAGCCTGCACCTGGTATGGCATGGCTCAGGAGATCTTTAAAATCCGCGAAATAGATGTTAAACTAAACCCCGTTGCCGCAAGCCGCTTTCCGCGGCCGGCCCAACGGCCAAAATTTGCAGTACTATTAAACACCAAGCTGCCGGCCCAGCGGCCGTGGCAGGAAGCATTAAAAGAGTTTTTATCATGAAGGGAATTGTATTAGCCGGCGGTAATGGCACGAGGCTGTTACCCCTGACCAAAATCACCAGCAAACAGCTCTTGCCGGTTTACAACAAGCCAATGGTGTTTTACCCAATGGAAACTTTGCTGCGGGCCGGCATCAATGACATTTTGTTCATAGTGGCGCCAGATCATGCCGGAGATTTCCTAAAGTTGCTGGGCTCTGGCCGTGAATACGGGGCAAAATTTACCTACGAGATTCAGGACAAGCCAGAAGGCCTGGCCCAAGCCTTTGTCATCGGCGCAGATTTTATCGGTGATGACAACATCACGATGATCCTGGGCGATAATATTTTTGAAGACGATTTTTCTGAGACCATAAAAAATTTCCGGTCAGGTGGTCATGTATTTGCCAAAGAGGTCACAGATCCGGAGAGGTTTGGCGTAGTCAAGTTCGACGAGAACATGAGAGCTGTCCAGATTGAAGAAAAACCAAAGACCCATCTCTCGAACTACGCTATCACTGGTCTCTACATTTATGATAACCGGGTCGTGGAAGCAGCGCGCCAGGTTAAACCTTCCGGCCGAGGAGAGCTGGAGATTACTGAACTTCATAACTGGTATTTGAAAAAAGGTGAGCTGGCTGTGGATATTGTAAAAGGCGAGTGGTTTGACGCGGGGACTTTTGAGACTTTGCTTCGCGCCTCGAGCCTCATGGCGGAAAAAGCCAAAAAACAGCAGTAGCCAAATTTGGCTTATTTTAGCATTTTGGAATGGCTCAATTGCGGCCCGGCGGTTTTACTGTTGCCAAAATAGCTGTCTTGTGCTATAGTGGCCTCTTAATTTAAATACTATGACAAGCGAAAACGAGAAATCTGAAAACGTGAAAACGATCCGCGAGCTCCTAGGCATGGATGTTGAGGACGAATTTGCGTTGCCTACTTCACCAGTGCCGGTTTCCGCGAGCGGCCCAGCGCCAGTGCTGAATTTGCCTGTTCCTGAGGTGGAAGAGGAAATACACGAAGCCATCGAAGCCGAGGAAAAAGCCGAGGCTGTTCATGAACCGGAAGCTACTGAATTTGAGCCTGTCATGGAAGCCAAAAGCAAAATGGCAAATTATTTGGGCAAGGATTGGATCCGCTATCCGCTGATTTTTTTGGTAACGCTGGTTTTTTTCTATCTAGTGCTGAATTTCCGAGGCCTGACGAAACAATTCACAGGTTTTCTATTTCCTCCGAAAGCTAACCAAGAGGTGGTGCTCGGGGATGAGTTCGGCGGCTTTAACGAATGGATCAGGAAATATTATGTTTATGTAAGCAACGATGAAGTCCTGGCGGCCAATAATGATCCGGACGGCGACGGATTGACCAATATGGATGAATTTTATCTTGGTACCAATCCGTTCCGCACTGATACGGACCGCGACGGCACTGGCGATGGACGCGAGATTTTGGCTGGCTCCAACCCTTTATATGAAGGCAGCTTTCATGAATACCAGCGGCAAATCGTAGCTGAGCATCTTGATCGAAACGTTATCGCCTCAAGAATCGATTACAATAATAGTTCTGGCGTGGCTGGGCAGGCAACCGCTGGTCCATTTCCACAAAATGTTCAGAGTCGGTTTATTGTTGACACAAATGTGCCAGGGGAGATTGAAATCCCGCGCCTGTCAGTGAAAGCGCCGGTTATCTGGTCGAAGCAGTTTGAAAATATGGAAGAAGATTTGAAATGGGGCACGGCTCATCATCCTTTGACGCCGTATCCAGGAGAACGGGGAACATCTTCGATCCATGGCCATTCGTCTGGCAATTTTGATGACGGCAATTTCAAAACTGTGTTTACGCGTATAAATTTTTTGGAGCCAGGTGACGAAGTGTTTGTAACAGTCCATTCCATCAACCGTGAGACGAGAAAATACCGCTTTATCGTCCGAGCGGAAAAAGTCTATGCTAAAACCGATCCGGCGCAATTCGCAGATCAAAATGCTTTTATTCTGAACCTTTCCACTAGCTGGCCGGTCGGTACAGCCCGAGAGCGGTATGTTGTCACCACTGAATTAGTGGGTCTATAAAAGGCTTATCTAAGCCAAAAAACAGCCTAAAGCGTTGACTTTGGGCTGTTTTTGTGCTATTATAGCTAGTTCAATTATTGAAAAGGGCGCACTCGTAAGTAATAAAAGTTCCTGCCAATTTTGGCCAAATTCCAAGGAGAAAACAATGAGAATGAGACTATTCACGCTAAGTTTAGTGCTGTTTTTCAGTGTTTCGGCATTCGCGCAATCAGATGTCGAGAAAATGAATTTCCAAGGCGCCTACCTCAGCGATCTACTCCGCGTCTACAGCGAATACGGCGGTGTGTCTTTCAAAATGGATACAGCTGTCGTAGACAAGCTGACAGCGAAGATCACTGACCAGGCATACATTGCCTTGCCGGCGTACCCCTCGACCAGAGTGGAAGATCAGGACGCTCACGAGAAAGCCTTACGGCCGATCGTCAAAAGCGTTTTGGGCAACATGGGACTTTTCGGTTATTTCGAAAAGACCACGCTCCTGATCTACAGCAAAGACAAATGCCGCTCTGAGGTTCCTGATTGCGCCAAATTGCTTGTGGCGAAAGAACAGGAACTGGCAGAACTGCAGGCCTCACTCATTCCGCCTGCGCCGCCCGTGCGATTCAGCTCGTGGACGGGCATCGCGAACAAGAACGTTTGCACCACTGCTATTTTGCCGCTGAGCGTCTATCGCCAGCGCTATGGAATCGGACGAGTTTCTGCGAGGCTCTCCAGTTTCGGTTCAGTGCATTCTGGAGCACTCTCTGTTTATTCCGGCTCGGATCCGTATCGAGATTTCGGTCTCGTTGCGTCTGAAGAGGTCAAAAAGCAGTTGTTCCAGTCTGTCAAGGCAAATCCGGCAGACAAAAACTGCGACCATGAGATCCGCGGCTATTACGCCACGGCTGATGAGATTGTGGAAGGTGGTGGTTTCGATGGACGGAAAGCCTCGAGGCAAATCGCAGATGGTCGCAGAGCGGTTTGCGGTTTGCTCGGACGCGGGTGCAACCGCACTGCTGACCGAGCCACTCGCGGAGCCGAAGTGTTGGTGTCCACGGTTGGCAAAGAAAAGCAGGAGCGCAGCGCGACCATCGTTCTGTATCTCGAGGTTGTGCACAAGGCTTCTGGGCAAATAGTCTGGATGAAGGACGGGGCCGGGTCGATTGATCTAACCGAGTTCAATCGAACTGAAATCCTCGCTTTCGAGAAACACCAGATCGCGTACAACAATGCGCAGCCTCTGGCTCGCAGAGCCGCAGCCAGCGCGTTCTCCAGCGACTCGGAAAACAACACCACGGTTCAGCGCATAAACGCTGAAGACGTGGAGAACACTGAGACCGAGCGAAACAAGAAGAAAGAGATTGACGCTCGGACAGCAAAGAAAAAAGGCAGGTAAAAACTGTCCGTGAGTTGAGTAATATTGATAGAGGAATTGGTGCAATATGGCCAATTCCTCTATCTTTTTGTCTTCTGTTTTGTTTCGAGAGCCTAAGGCTTGACTTTTGGGCTAAATATACCTTAAAATAAGCGGTCTGGCTGAAACCGAAGCCAGTAGTTTTTTCACATACAAACAAGAACAAGAGGGAATTATGATTTCATGAGGTGAAAACAAATGAGAAAGTTGATTCTGCTGCTTCTGTTTTTTTGCGCTATGACCGGAATGCTGAATGCGCAAGCTCCTGCTCGGCAGTTCGGCGAACACGAAAGCCCCAACGGTTGCAAAGAAGTATATCCGGATGGGAGTCCGCTACCTCCTCATTGGCACTGGAGAGTGGTTGGCGCCAACCCGGTTGGGCCGCCGCTCCTTACAGTCGAAGACCTGAAGCGGTTTCTCGCTCCAGGACCTGATGGCCGTTTCAACAAATCTTGGCAAGTCCTGTGGATGAAAGAAGGTCCTCAGCTTACCGAAGCAGATTTGAGAAACATGTATGACCTGGCTATACAAAACAGATTTGTTACAGGATCCATACAGCCGTGTGAACTGCTCGAGGACATGATGTCAGATGAGCCGCCGCGTTTGGTCAAAGGCCCAAACGGCGAACGACTGCGGACTTTGTATGACCCGACCAACAAGCTGGCGGCAGACAAATGGGAGCTGCCGTCTCTAGAGCGAGCTTTGCAGACAGGGCAAATGCAGGTCATAAACGGTGTATTCGTGAAGGGCTGCTCAAACCCCACTCACGAAATCAAAATTGCCGTGGAAACGCAGACCTTTATTCCTCGGCTCGAGAAAACCAATGACGCAAACGGGGACGGGATCTTTACTGACGATGAGCAGTCGCGGGCGCAGCGCCAGCGAGTGCCGTTTCAGTACCGCGCGATAAACCCGTCAGCTGTCAGGGTAAGGATTACCCGATATGTTGACGACATCCCCGGGATTGGCGTAGTGAATATCTGCGCTAATCAGATCGGACGGATTCTTGAGCCGAATACTGACGCTGTTTGCACCCAGCCGGTGGATGATTATTCTCCGGCTCCAGGATCACAGAAGATTAATACAGCTACAGTAACCATGCAGATGGTTGACCGGCCAAACATTACAGCTACCGCCACGGACAGATCCACCGTAAGGACTCTGCCGACACCTGGGCTGAAAGTGACCAAGGAAGTTCGGAACATAACGCAGAACAGCGAATTTGGCAAAACGGCAACGGCCAGGCCAAATGACATTTTGCAGTTCCGGATACAGGTAAACACTGAGGGGGCAAACATTCCGCAGGATATTTTTCTGCGTGATGTGATTTCTGATCCCCAACGGTTTACTTTTGTTCCGGAATCGCTGCGTATCAATTTGGCAACTTCAGCAGCCGAGCAGCAGACCTTGTTTTTCCAGGAAACCGGAACAAGCATCGGGACAGTGCCGCCGAATGGTAACCGGGTTCTGACGTTTGATGTCAGGGCTGCCGCGTCTTTTGAAGCCAATATCACTCACACAATGATCAACACTGTCATTGCGTGGGCCGGTAATTTGCGAGCAGAAGATACAGCCAGCGTGACCCTGCGTATAGAGACCGCGCCAACAGACAGACCTACTGACAAACCGCCAACAGGCAAGATCACTAGGAAATGGTGGATTGGCCTGCCATTGGCAATTCTGGGAGGCTGGGGTGTCTGGAAGCTCCTGGAAGGGGACGACGCAGTTACTCCAAGCGCAAAAGATCCCCTGGGCGTTCCCGGACCGATTCCACGAAGGTGAGCCGAAAGCCTCATTTAACATTAGGGAAAGTACAGTATATCAGTAAATATGCTTGCTTTCCCTTTCTTTTTTGTGCAATATGAACAAAACTACAACTGGTAGTTTTTGTTTAGAATTTCTTCATGACTCCGAGCGGGAAAGCACTCTTGACTTATTGCCTTTGTTTTGCTAATATTGCCGGTTAAACCTATGAAATCACTAATCAACAAAAGTTTAATAGTTACGCTTCTGGCCGGTATGGTCGCCGGTGTTTTGAGTTCCTTTGCAGTTAATGCGGCCGGTCCGGAGTTTAACAAATTTCCGATTGCTTTTACTGAAACCCCTGGACATGATTTGCCGCTTTTAAACGCGCGCAACATTTCTACTGACAACACCTGGAGTAATGGTAACAGGACGCTACAGGCCAATCCCGGAGATATTATCGAGTTTCAAGTTTACTATCACAATGGCGCGGCTGATGATCCGGCTAACACGGCGTTCAATACTGTCATTAAGGCTTTCTCAAGTCCTGCTTTGAGCGCCCCTTCTGCCGAACATTGGGTGTCTTCGACTATTGAGGCAGACAACACTTCATCGGTTGGCAGCGCAGAACATGGCGGCGATATCCGAATTAATATTCGTGACGACGCGCAAGTGGCAATGAGTCTGGTTCCCGGCAGTGTCACTCATTATGCCAACTGGGGATCTCGTGATCCGCGCAATGGCAGCCCGGATATTTCTTCTGTTTCCCAATTGCCGGACAGCATTTTCACCAGCGGAGTAAACGTTGGCGACGTGCGTGGCTGCTGGCAATATTCCGGGTATGTGTATTTCCAGGTTCGCATGGGAGAGGTGACAGCGCGGCCTGCCGAACCAACCGGTGATTTCACAGTGCAAAAACAGGTTAGCAATATCAGCACAGGTATTCACAATCAAGAAGAGGTTACTGCGCTGCCGGGACATACCGTCGAATTTAGAATTACGATTTCAACAACAGTGGCCATGGAAATGAGAGTCTCGGATGTTATGGATAACAGATTGCAGCGTGTCGGAAATGTCATACGCTACGGAACAACTGGGCCGTTTGGCACAACCCTTAATGCGTCTGCGTTCTTTTTTTCCGGGGGACTCTCTCTTGGGGTAGTAAATCCTGGGACTCCAATAACCATTGTTTACCAGGCAACCGTTGGTTCAAACACCGCCAACCAGGTTTTGGTAAATACAGCTTTTGCCGCCAGCCCCACACAGCTGAAAAGCGATACGGCTCAGGTCAGGGTCGGCACTCCGGACGCGGCTCCACAGCCTCAATGCCCTTTGACCTGGGATTCGCCCACCGACAGCGGTCGCGGTGTCAGACGGGTAGGTCAATCATCAAATGTCCGCATCCGTGTCACTGGTTTGCCAGCAAACAGTGCGTTTACGCTCGTTAACCAGCATACAATCAATACTTCGGTGTCGTTCCGCAGCACGCTCAGCGTCAACGCAAGCGGCGTGTTTGACGTGCATGACGCAACCATAATTCCTTCAGGTTACATAGCAGGCGATTACAATACTTTCATCGAATACGGCAGTGGCCAGCGCATTAATTGCGCGGGACTTCGTATTGTCGCTGTTTCGACCACACCGCCTCCAACTCCACCACAGCCTCCTGCTCCGCAGCGCGGGCTTGATATTGATAAGCGAGTTTTGAATGTTAGCCGAGGTGAGAATTTCTACAGTAACTCTACAACCGCGACCGACGGCGAAACAGTGCGGTTCCAGGTTATTGTCAGAACCACTGGCGATACTGGCCAAACAGGCCTCACGGTTAGAGATACTCTGCCAAGCCGGCTTACATTCCTGAGCGGCGATAATATTATAGGCAGTGGTATCAATATCGGCAGCCTGGCGCAAAACCAGTCGCGTACATTTATTTTTGAAGCCAGAGTTACCGGCGCCTCCTCAGGGAGCGCGACCAACACCGCCTTTGTCCGCTCGAGCGAAGTTGGCGAACTTTCTGATGACGCGGCCGTAAACATAAACGCCACAGGTGGAGGCGGCAGCACTATTAACAGAGGTCTTGATATCGATAAGCGAGTTTTGAATGTCAGCAGAGGGGAAGATTTTTACAGCAACTCCACGACTGCCAGTGACGGCGAGATAGTCAGGTTTCAGGTTATCATCCGTACAACCGGCAATGCCAGTCAAACTGGTATCACTGTCCGAGACAATCTACCTTCACGCCTAGCATTCCTTAACGGCGACAATCTGCCGGGCAACAGCCTCAATATTGGCGCGCTCAGCGAAGGACAAAGCAGAACCTTTACCTTTGAAGCCAGAGTTAATGGGACGAGCTCTGCTACTGTAACTAACACTGCTTATGTTCGCTCCAGCGAGGTGAGTGAAATTTCTGATAACGCAACTGTGTTCATCAATCAAACCAGCGGAGGTGGAAGCGTGTCGCGCGACCTGTTCATCTCCAAGCGCGTGCAAAACGTGACGTCGGGCACCGGTTATTCCACCTCAGTCAGCGCCAATCCCGGGGACAGGGTTCGTTACGAGATTCGTATTGAAACACTCGGCACCGCCTCGCAAAGCGATGTAGTCGTGCGCGACAACCTGCCAGGCCGGCTGAGTTTTACAAACGGCGATTACATCCTTGACGGACGCAATTTGGGCAGTCTCAGCGCCGGCACTGTGCGAACCTTTACCTATGAAGCGATCGTAGCCAACGCTGATCAATTTTCGAACGGCGGAACAACCTTGACCAATACTGCAACAGTGCGCAGCGATCAAGTCGGAACAAGAAGCGCATCCGCGCAGGTGATTGTTACGAGGAGCGGCACCACTGCGCCGCAGCTGCGCAAAACTGCGTTTAATGTCACCAAAAACGCGAACGCGACCACGGTAAGCGCCAACCCCGGCGACATCATTGTCTACACTTTGTATGTTCGCAATCCAGGTTCTGCCAGCCTAAACAGCTTTGTGATCGAAGATAATATCAGCGATATTTTGGAACTGGCTGAAATTTCTGATCAGGGCGGCGCGCTCTCTGTTGATTCATTGATTCGTTGGACTGCGGTAACAGTTCCAGCGGGCAGCGAGGTCAATCGATCTTTCCGCGTACGCGTAAGGGAAGAGAATTTGTTTCCTACCGGTTCTGATCGCATTATGGTCAACGTCTATGGTAATGAGGTTAGAGTGAACGTGGCAGGGCGCATCCTTGGCGCAACAACCCCGGTCAGGCCGACAACCCCGCGCACAGGGCCTACAGAATGGTTTGTGTTCGCTCTGGCTTCTGCCTCTACGGCTGGATACTGGTTATACCGCAGAAAGAAAATCGCTACGGTCTAATTAAATTTCAAATTTACCCGTCCATCTGTCTAAGGCGGACGGGTTTTTTGCTTGTCAGCCGTCTCAGGGCTATAATGAAATATGTTAGATGATCAGACAATTAGCGATTTAGCAAAGGCTTTCGCGGCCGCACCAGATGGATTTTTGGTCGTTGATTCTGGACACCCGACCTTTGCCGTTTTACCTTATCAGGTCTATCAAACTTTGAAAAAAACGAAATCAAACAACAAAAAAATAAAAAAGATTTTGGTCACGGGCGGCGCCGGCTATATTGGTTCGCATACTGTGAACCTCCTGCTAAAGGAAGATTTTGAAGTGGTGGTTTTTGACAACCTTTCTACTGGCCGCAAAGAAGCAGTAGGTGATGCCAAGCTAGTAGTCGGGGATCTTGCCGACAAGGATGCTTTGGAAAAACTTTTTAAAAAAGAAAAATTTGACGCCATCATCCATTTTGCCGCATCCATTGAGGTGGAAGAGTCAGTTGCAAACCCGGCCAAATATTATCAGAACAATGTTGCGAATGGCCTTAATCTCCTCGATGCTATGGTCGCAAACGGCGTCAATCGAATTGTGTTTTCCTCATCGGCAGCAGTTTATGGTGAACCTGAAAAAAATCCTATCGATGAAGATTCAGTTTGTGTGCCGACCAATCCGTACGGCGAAACCAAGCTCGCGTTTGAGCGCATCCTGAAATGGTACGGGCTCGCGTACGGCATCCATTCCATATCGCTGCGCTATTTCAATGCTGCGGGAAGCATGCCTGAGGCAGGGCTTGGCTACGATCGCTCTCTAAAACATACGCATCTTATCCCGCGCGTCCTCGATGCGGCCTTGGGTAAAACCGCGGAGATCAATGTGTTTGGCAAAGACTATGACACTAGCGATGGCACCTGTGTGCGCGACTACATCCATGTCCTCGATCTTGCAGATGCGCATATTCGCGCCCTCGCAAAGCTGCAAAAAACACCTGGCGCCAATGTCTATAATGTGGGCACGGGCCTTGGCTCCTCAGTTTTGGAAATAATCGACGCAACCGTGGAGATCACTGGCCGCATGATCCCTATGAAAATCACTGATAGGCGTCCCGGTGACCCAGCAAAGCTGGTGGCGAACAGCAAAAAGCTGCAAAAGGAATTTGGCTGGAAACCGCGTCATGACTTGAAATCTATAATCGAAAGCTCCTGGGAGTGGCAAAAAAACACTTAGCGTTTTTTTGCCCTGAGCGCAGCCGAACGACGTATTTGTATGCTATAATTTATCCATGGAAAATTTACAAAAACTAGCGAAACTAGTTCGTTATTTTAGTTTGACTATGTCGTCACGTGCTGGTTCTGGGCATCCGACATCTTCACTTTCCGCCACAGATCTTATGGTGAGTCTTATGTTTGGTGGCTATTTCAAATTTGATCTCAAGAACCCAGCCTACCATAACAATGACCGGCTGATTTTTTCCAAAGGCCACGCATCACCGCTGTACTATGCGCTGTGGTGTGTCGCAGGAGGAATCGATCAGAGCGAATTGGATACCTATAGACAGTTTGGCTCGCGTCTTGAGGGACACCCCACGCTCGAATTTCCTTTTACCGAGGTGCCAACCGGATCGCTCGGACAAGGTCTGTCAGTTGGTGTTGGTATGGCGCTGAACGCAAAGCTTGATAAGCTCGACTACAAAACTTTTGTTTTGCTCGGCGACAGCGAGGTTGCAGAAGGTTCGATCTGGGAAGCCATGGCTTCCGCTGCGTATTACAAATTGGATAATCTTGTGGCGATCCTTGATGTGAACCGGCTCGGCCAGCGCGGGGAAACCATGTATGGCCACCACACAGAAATCTACGAAGCCAAAGCCAAGGCGTTCGGCTGGGAAACAGTGGTGATCGATGGGCATAATTTTGATGAGATAAATTCCGCGTATGAAAAAGCGCTGATTACCAGCAAACCGTTTATGATCATTGCCAAAACCCTGAAGGGTAAAGGCATATCGTTTATAGAAGACAAAGATGGCTGGCACGGTAAAGCATTGCCAGCGGAAGATTTAGAGAAAGCATTAGTCGAATTGGGAGAAGTGGACACTTCGCTTCGTGGGGAGCTGACCAAACCAGATCAAGTTCCGCCGCCGTCATTACCACAAAAAGGAGAAGTAAAATTTACTGATTATCCCAAAGACAAACCAGTTGCCACACGCCGAGCTTTTGGAAATGCTTTGGTGAATATTTACCCGCAGTTTCCCAATATGGTTGCGCTTGATGCAGAGGTCAGCAACTCGACATTCACAGAAATTTTCCAAAAAGCTCACCCGGACAGATTTTTTGAAATGTTTATTGCCGAGCAAAATATGGTCGGAGTAGCTACGGGATTAGACAAGCGAGGAAAGCTAGTTTTTGCTTCCACCTTTGCTGCTTTTTACTCGAGAGCATTCGATCAGGTACGGATGTCACAGTATGCAAAATCGAATATTAAATTCGTACAATCACACTGTGGAGTTTCGATTGGCGAAGATGGGGCTTCACAAATGGCTTTGGAAGATTTGGCAATGTTTCGGACGCTGCAAAATATTGTTGTATTTTATCCGTCCGACGCAGTGTCAGAAGAAAAATTAGTCTTGGAAGCAGCAAAGCATCAAGGAAGTGTATACATTAGGAATACCCGAAAAGACACACCAATAATTTACGAGGCAAATGAAGAGTTCCCAATCGGCGGCAGCAAAGTTTTGCGATCTTCAGACAAAGACATGGCCACGGTTATCGGTGCAGGCGTAACCCTACACGAAGCCCTCAAAGCCTATGAAGAACTGAAAGCGCAGGGTATAATGATCAGAGTAATTGATCTTTATAGTGTCAAGCCACTCGACACCGAAACTCTCAAAAAAGCCGCGACAGAAACCGGAAAAATCATCACTGTAGAGGATCATTATGCCGAAGGCGGCATTGGCGAGGCGGTTGCTGCGAAACTGGGAATGCCTGTCACGCGTCTGGCAGTGCGTAAGATGCCGCGTTCTGGCAAACCAGACGAGCTGCTTGATTATGAAGAGATAAACAGTAGGGCAATAGTAAAAGCTGTAAATCATAAGTTGTAAAGTTATAAGTATGGATAGAAATCTAGCATTAGAATTCGTAAGAGTTACCGAAGCGGCAGCGATTGCAGCCGCGAAATGGGTTGGCAGAGGCGACAAACACGCGGCTGATCAGGCTGCGGTTGATGAAATGCGTGCCCGTTTCAATCAAATCGAATTTGCGGGCACGGTTGTAATCGGCGAAGGATCAAAAGATGAAGCGCCCGAGCTTTATACAGGGGAAAAAGTTGGTGGTGGGAATGGTCCGGAAATGGACCTTGCGGTAGATCCGCTCGAAGCTACAGACAGCGTGGCGCACGGACGCTACAATGCGATCTCGGTGATTGTTGCCGGAGCAAAGGGATCGCTCCTCGGCGCGCCTGATGTATATATGGATAAAATAGCTGCCGGACCCAAGGCCGCCAAAGTGATTGATATAGACGCTTCGGTTGAAGCTAATATCAAGAAAGTTGCAAAAGCGCTCGGTAAAGATGTAAAAGATATTACTGTAATCGTTCTTGAGCGCGATCGCCATGAAAAATTGATGCAGGAAATAAGAGACACTGGCGCGCGGGTTCGAACTATCACTGACGGCGATGTTGCCGGCGCGATCGCGCCATCCATAACAGACAGTGGCATCGATCTTTTGATGGGAATCGGCGCAAGCACAGAAGCAGTTCTGGCCGCGGCAGCCATCAAGATCATGGGCGGAGAAATTTTTGCTCGATTTGCGCCAAAAGATGACAAGCAAAAAACCGCTATCGAAAAAGCCGGCCTTGATTTGAAAAAAATTTATTCGGCCGAGGATCTAGCGGGCGGTGATCAGCTGACCTTTACAGCTACGGGCGTCATCGATGGCCCGCTCGCCCGCGGCGTGAAATTTGAAGGGAACCGAATCGTTACGCACTCTGTTGTCATGCGCGCTTCATCTGGAACGGTAAGATACATCAGTACGGATCATAAAGTTAAACAATGAAACTTTCTAAGTGGTTAAAAGTTACTTTAGTAATTGTCGCGCTATTTCTGACTGTGTCGGTAGCAGCGTTCATTTATCTATTATCAGTGCCCAGAGATCATGGCGGTATTGATAGAATCGTTCTCACTAGAATACAGACGATCAGGTCTGCACTTTCCCTTTACCATGACGATAACAAGAATTTCCCGGATAAGTTGGACGCATTAGTCCCGAAATACTTAACTAACGTTCCCACTCTTGAAAGTATGTATTCTAGCCTTCCTTTATCTGCTGGCATTTGCAAAAAGGAACAAAATGATTTTAGTGCTAACTACAAACGTATCAGTAATGAAAGGTATCAATTAACGTTTTGTTTGGAAGCAGAAAGAGCGGGTTTACTGGGCGGAATACGCACAGCAACAGAATCAGGTATTAAATAGTTAATTAATTTAAATTTGGAACAAGAATGACACACGAGCAGATATCAAATCTCAACAAAATTGCAAAACAAATGATCGCGCCAGGCAAGGGAATTTTGGCAGCGGACGAGAGCATGAAAAGCATCGAAAAGAAATTTACAAAAATAAATCTCGAATCGACCGAAGAAAACCGCCGCGCATACCGCGACATGTTTTTCACCACGCCGGGAATGGAAGAATTTATATCGGGCGTGATTTTGTTTGACGAAACGATTCGCCAGAAAACCGCCGATGGTACTCCGTTTGTCGAGCTTTTGCAAAGCAAAGGTGTTTTGCCTGGAATCAAGGTAGATGGTGGACTTGAGCCCATGGCGGATTCGCCAGACGAAAAAGTCACAAAAGGCCTTGATGGGTTAGCAGAGAGATTTGCGGAGTACGCCAAGCTCGGCGCGAAATTTTCAAAATGGCGCGCGGAACTTTCGGTCAGCGACATTTTGCCGACTGATAATTGCATTCAAGAAAACAATAAAAGACTAGCCGAGTACGCAAAGCTTTCCCAGGAAGCCGGCATAGTGCCCATGGTAGAGCCAGAGGTAATGATGAATGGCGAGAACACGATCGAACGCTGCACAGAGGTATCAGAAAAAGTTTTGACCTCGCTATTCGAGGAACTGAAAAAGGCTGGTGTGGCGCTCGAAGGCACTATTCTGAAAACCAACATGTCTATCCCGGGGCAAAAATCCGGACAGACTGCGGCTCCAGAGCAGATCGCGGAAGCAACATTGCGAGTGTACAACAAGACCGTGCCGAAAAATATTCCGGGCATCGTATTTCTTTCCGGCGGGCAATCAAGTATTGAGGCGACCGCGAATTTGAATGCCGTGAGTCAGGCCGGGTCGCAGCCGTGGCCGATTAGTTTTTCTTATGGCCGCGCGCTTCAGGATGACGCGCTTATGATCTGGCAAGGAAAACCGGCCAATGTGACAGATGCTCAAAAAGCTTTCTATAAACGAGCAAGGCTCAACAGCCTCGCGGTTCAAGGCAAGTATTCATCAGAAATGGAAAATGAAGCATGAGGCCAGAAGGACTGCAAACCAAAATTTTCCTGGACAGTGGAGATCCTGCAGAAACTAGGGAAGCAATAAAGCTTCTCGGTTTTCTTGACGGGCAAACCACAAATCCTTCCTTGGTTGCGAAAAATCCTGAGACCGCGGGCAAGAAATTTACCAAGCCGGAGATTTTTGATTTCTACAAAAAGGTAGTCACTGAGGTCTCCGGGCTCATCCCTGACGGATCAGTCTCGATCGAGGTTTACGCGGACATGGACACGACCGCAGACCAGATGCTGGAGCAGGGAAGAGACTTTTATAAATGGATCCCAAACGCTCACATCAAATATCCGACCACCAGCGAAGGAATCATCGCGGCAGAACGTTCAGTCAAAGAACAGATGCGCGTGAATATGACCCTGGTGTTTTCGCAAGGCCAGGCCGCCGCGGTCCATGCCGCGACCAGAGATGCCAAGATAGGGCAGGTGTTTCTCTCGCCATTTGTCGGCCGGCTTGATGACCGCGGTGAAAACGGCATGGACCTTGTCAAAAATATCTGTGACATGTACCGGCAACAGGATAGCCATGTCGAGGTTTTGACCGCGAGCGTGCGTAATCTCGAGCATTTCAAATACGCGCTCGCGCTAGGATCAGACATAATCACGAGTCCGCTCAAAATCATAAAAGAGTGGGCTGAGGCTGGCATGCCGGTTCCAGGAGAAGATTATATTTATCCGGCAGGCGCGCTTCAACCGATTGCTTTTGCAGAGCTGGATATTGCCAAAGACTGGCAAGAGTTTAACATCGGCCATGAGCTCACAAATCTCGGTATCGAGAAATTCGCCCAGGATTGGAACAATTTAATTAAATAACAATTCACTAATGTCTAACGTAAAACTGTCCGTAGTTATTCCGGCTTACAATGAAGGCAGGCGAATCGCGCAGACTCTTGAAGATGTTGATAATTACCTCAAGGCGCAAAATTATTCGTACGAAATCATAGTTGTGGACAATGGCAGTAACGATAACACCTGCGACGTCGTCAAAGAATATCAGGAAAAGGGTGTACAAAACGTGGTCCGGCTATGCCTCGAGAAAAGCATTGGCGCGAAAGGCAGCGCGGTCAGGCTTGGCATTGTGGAACACGCGCAAGGAGATTTTGTTGTTTTTATGGACGCGGACAACGCGACCCCGATTTCCGAGATAGAAAAATTCTGGCCGTACTTTGATAAAGGATACACAGTTGTTATCGGCTCCAGATACGTGGATACAGCAAAGGTCGTGAAAAAGCAGCCTTTTTACCGCATCGTGCTTTCTCGAATCGGCAACATTCTCACGCGCGTTCTGGTGGACCCTGCCATCAAAGACACACAGCTGGGGTTCAAGGCGTTCCGCGGCGCCGCGGCAAAAAATATTTTTTCCAGAGTGACAATTCCGGGCTGGGGTTTTGACATGGAGGTTCTAACCATTGCCAAAAAGCACGGCTACAAGATAAAAGAGGTCGGCGTGCTGTGGCGCGAACGCGGCGGCAGCCATGTGCCATTGTCAGGCTATATTGAAACATTGCGAGATCTATTGAAGATCAAATTCAACTCAATCGCGGGAAAATATAATTAAAAGTTTAAGCCCAAAGTGCAAAATTACAGTTTAAAATTCAAAATTTTAAATTTTGTATTGTCATTTTGCATTTTGATTTTTTCATTTTCATTTTCGCCGCTTGTTGAGATATCCGATGCCGCAGATAAATCCTCTGCTTTAATCGTCAAAATTGTGTCTGGCGATTATTTGTCAGCGCTTCAAAATTACGGCCAAACAGAGCTTTTATTCGACAATATTTATCGCCTGCGAGCTGCAATCTCTGACCTGCAAGCTTTCCGCGCTCAACCCTGGGTAAAATTTGTTCAAAAGGATGCAGTGCTGCAGAACGCGGCAACCGTCACGGATCCGCTGTTCGGCAATGATCCGAGCGATGAGACGAAGCAGTGGTATTTGTCGAAAATGCAGGTGCCTAAAGCTTGGGAAAAAACCACGGGTCGCCCGGATATTATCGTGGCAGTGGTGGACACGGGCATTGACGGTCAGCACGAAGATCTTAGTGACGGCCGCGTCGGACGCGGCTACATGACTTATTGCCAGGTTATAAAGAGTAACAATGATTGCACTCTGCGGATAACAAGCGTTATTGACAGCGGCGTGAATTCTGATGACAACGGCCACGGCACCATCGTCGCCGGCCTCATCGGCGCTCAAGCAGGCAACGGCAGGGGAATCAGCGGTGTAAACCGAGACATCAAACTGATGCCGATCAAAGCGCTCGATTCAAAAGGTAACGGGTTGTCATCGGACGTGGCCGTGGGCATTAAATGGGCCGCGGATAATGGTGCGAGGATTATCAACCTTTCCATTGGCGGCCAGGGCCTTGAGGGTCTCGATGTGTTGCAGGAAGCCATAGCCTACGCACACAACCGCGGAGTTTTGATCGTGGCCGCGGCTGGCAATGATGGTTCGGAAACCGGCGGCAACCTGAACAACTCGCCAGTGTTGCCAGTTTGCGCTGACGGCGATAAAAATATGGTAATCGGGGTTGCTGCTGTGGACATCGCGGACCGCAAAGCCAAATTTTCCAATTACGGTTCCAACTGCGTGGATATAGTCGCACCCGGCACGACGTCGTTTGTGAGTCGTCAGGAAAAAAGAGGCATTGTTTCTACTTATTATGACCCGGCAAAGCCTGGCAAGCATGATCTCTACGTATACGCGCTCGGTACGTCTTTGGCTGCGCCGCTTGTTTCCGGAGTGGCCGCGCTTACCATTTCGGCGTTCCCCAGCTTGGATGTCAAAGCCCTCCGTGACAGAGTTCTTGCGAGCGTTGACAACATTGATCAATACAACACTTCTGGATGTGAGGATATAGGGAGCTGTGTGGGACAGCTGGGCAGTGGCCGCCTCAACGCGATCAAGGCGGTGAGTGATTTGCCATTATTTGCGGGCGGCGCGGTTATCTCAGGTCCAACCGGTTTGTTTTTGATTGAACGGGGCTTGAAGCGCCCCATCTCTGATTTTGTTTTCAAACAAAGATTTTCGGGAATAATCCCGGTCCAAACCGAACAGGCGCAGGTGGATGCTTTTCCGAATGGGTCGCCAGTTACCCCGGCGGACGGGGCAGTGATAAAAGACACGGCCAATCCAACCGTGTATTTGGTTGAAGGCGGGTTTCTCAAGCCGCTTTCCTATTTGGCTTTCGTATCCCGCCGGTTAAGCTTTGAGAATGTGGCTGTTTTATCTCCTGAGGAGCTTGCTTCGTACGCGCGCGGAAGCGATGCGGCGATTGTTGATGGTTTACTCGTAAAAGCAGGAGAACCTTCGGTATATATTGTGAACAATGGACAAAGACAGATCATTTCCAATTTTGTATATAAACAGAGAGGCCTTGATCGCTTTCCAATCGCGCGCCTAAGCGCTGAGGAAATAAATCGTTATCCGATCAATGATCACGGGAACATTTATCCGCCAGAAGACGGTACGCTTATCAAGGGCACATCTTCGGCTACGGTTTACTTGATAGAGAATGGCGCGCGCCGTGGAATAACTGCAGCGGCGTTTGCGAATCGCGGGTTTAGTTTCGCGGGTGTCCACGTTTTGCCGCAAACAGAAATCGACCAATACCAGCTCGGGGTCGATATCGTAGAATAGTAAAAAATCTAGTTCTCAATGCAAAATTATAGTTTCAAATTTAAAATTATAAATTTTTTACTGTCGCTAGTTTTTGTTTTTTTCGCGCCTGTCCCCGCGCTGGCTGATATCTTCGATCCGAACATGTTGATCTCTGACGCCAGATTTTCTGATACGGCGACCCTGGGGGGCGCGGAGGGTATTCAGAAATTTTTGGAAGCGCGCGGCAGCGTTCTTGCGAACACCAGTCCGGAGTTTGTCGCCAAGCTGCGCGAACCCGGAGACGTGAATCTGAAAAGCCGGCTCCCGGACCCCAGGCCAAACCTTGGCCGGGCGCGCACTGCCGCCGAGCTGATTTTTGACGCCGCGACGTCTGCTGGCCTCAATCCCCAAGTCGTGGTCGTGACCTTGCACAAAGAGCAAAGCCTGATCGAAGGCCGGTACAGCACTGACCGCGCTCTGCAGCGAGCGCTCGATTTTGCGCTCGGGTTTGGCTGTCCTGACGGAGCCGGTTGCGGCGAACTGTTTCTTGGGTTTTATCACCAGCTGTTTGGCAACTATGACGCGGAAGGCAACCGCTATGTTGGCATGCCCGCGTCCCTGATGCGCAGTTTTTATTTTGAGGTCGGTGGAATACGGGTTGGCCGCGGTCCGGCAGTGGATGCAAACAATAACGCATTTGGTAATGGCAACCGCATCAGAGTTTCCAAGGTAGGCGATACGATAACCCTGGAAAACACGCAAGGACCACCAAACAATGCTCCGGCAACCCAGGTCGTGACGCTGTCCAATTTTGCCACTGCGGCTTTGTATCGCTACACTCCCCATGTTTACAATGGTAATTACAATTTCTCCCGATTCTTTACAGCGTGGTTCCGCTATCCCAATGGCACGCTTCTACAAGCAACAGGCGATCCGAAGATGTATGTGATCGACAATGGTCTCAAACGGCTCATTTCCTCGCTGGTCATCGGCCAGCGTGGTATAAATCCGGCGATAGTTCCGGTTTCGAGCGTAGAGCTTTCTGAATACCCGTCAGGGGACGTAATGCCGCCCAAAGATGGCACCCTGCTCAAGAACTCACAGGGGCAAATGTTTGTGATCGAGGAAAGCGCGCGCAAAAGTATTTCCACTTTCGTAGCTGTGCAGCGCAAACTTCAGCCAGCCCAAGCCATAGCCGTGCCTGATGATGAAGTCATCAGCTACAAGGATGCGGGCCGCGCTCTGCCGGCCGAAGGCACGCTCGTCAAATCGAGCGATAACCCAGCGGTATATATTATCACCAACAACGAAAAGCGCCTGCTCTCCGCATTCGTCTTCAAACAACGCTCTTTGAGATTTGCCGATGTTTTGGTAGCTGCGCCCGGCGAGCTTGATACCTATCCAACAGGGCGGCTCATGACTCCCACTGATGGCGCGCTCGTAAAGCCTGCTGATTCTCCTGCTGTTTATCATTTGGGCAACGGCAAGCTGGAGCCTTTGACACTGTTTGTTTTCAACCAGCGCGGTTTTAGCTTCCGGAATGTTCTGACAGCGCCGCGTTCTGAGATCGACCAGTGGGAAATCGGCAAAGTTATGCCGCCCACAACCGGTACTCTGGTAAAAGCGAGATCTAACCCCGCCGTTTATTATATTGAATCAGGGGTAAAGCGTATTCTTTCGTACGATACGTTCGTGGCGTACAAATTCAATTTTAAAAACGTGCTAGTGGGGAGCGATTCTGAAATCGATCTTATTGAGCTTGGCGAACCAATGCCGCTTCCAGACCGCGCGCTCGTGAAAATAAAATCCAGTCCAGCAGTTTACTATTTTGTCGATGGCGTGCTGCGGCCGCTGACTCTGATCGCGTTTAACAACAGACAGTTTAGGTTTCAGGATGTGATCACGATTTCTGATGAAGAGTTCGCCAAATATCCGGTAGGTGCCTGGGTGGAGAACTGATTTGTTGACCGCGAAGGGTTGACAAAAGCCTAGTTTTGAGATACAATAGTCCGTCTACAACATCGTAGACGGACTATTTTACAGGAGGGACCATGGTTACAGACGTTGAAGATCGACTTCGGAAACGAATCCTGGTCACGCATGACGACCACACATTACGGGATATGTTTGCGGATTTGCTTCTCCGCGAAGGCTACCCGGTAATGAGGGCAAGCAAATTGGATGACGCGTTTCAGATTGCTTCCAGGCTCGATGACATTGCCTTGGTGATCGCGAATCTCGGTACTGACCGAAAAGGCCTGAAGCTTTTTGAGAGGCTAAAGGCGGCAGGATACAACCGCAAATTTGCCATCGTCACTGGCGGAGGAAACGAAAGCCAGGCGGAAATCGAATCTCTAGGGATTCTGTTTCTCGAGCTTCCCATCAACAACAACCGTTTTTTGAGAAAGGTGGAAAAATATCTATCTGAGTAAATAAGTGAGGAACTTAAATGCGGCTCTGACTCAAAAGGTCAGGCCGCATCACTGTTTTTATGGTATAATTTTTTCTATGCAGATAGTGGGCAGAAACATCTTTTCCCTTGGGCTCTCCAGAATCACTTCTGGAGTTATTTTATTTGTGGTGCAGACCAGGCTCGCCAGTTACCTGGGGCCGCACGGTTTCGGCAAGCTGTCCGTGGTTCTGGCTTTTTACACGATTTTTTTGCTGTTTGTTGACCTTGGCATCTCACGCTTTGCCATCAAAAAAATCAGCGAAGACAAAGAAGCAGTTCATACTTATTATGGCAATTTTCTACTGGCCCAGTTCATAACCGCGATTTTTGTTTTCGCGCTCTTTCTGATTATTCCCCGGGTCATGAATTATGACACGGAAATCTCCCGCGCAATGATTTACGCTGGCGCGGGTTTGCTTTTTACCGCCATCAGCATTCCGGCAGTCGCGATCATGCAGGCGTGGCAAAAGATTCATATTTACGCCGCGGTGATTTTTGTGGAATCGCTCGCGAAAGCCGCGTGGTTTGCGTACGCGATTTGGGCACGATACAGCATAGTGTTTATCATGGAAATTTATCTGTATGTCGGGATTTTTGACGTGATTGTCTGGTATTTTTTGACGCGCCGGATCGCGGTCCCGAGACTGACATTCAACAGCGCGGTTCTCAAATCCATGTTTGTGTTTGGGATTCCATTTGCCATGCTTTCCGGTTTTGAAATGCTGATTGCCAAGATTGACGTTATTATTCAAAAAATGTTTTTGCCGTATGCAGAGGTTGGACTTTATTCGGCCGCTTACCGTTTCCTCGATTTTTTGACGTTTCTGCCGGCGATTATCGCGATCAGCTTGTTTCCGCATTTTTCAGGCAGCGATCAGCTCGATTCTCCCGAAAATGTGGCCATGTCCGAGCGTCTGCATCGTTATTTGCTGGCGGTCGGGATCCCGCTCGGGGTTGGGGCCACCCTGCTTGCCGGACCCATAATCATGACTTTATTTGGGTCAGGGTACGAGGGGTCAATCATGCCCTTTCGCGTACTCATCTGGTCCACAGTGATTACTTTGTTTTATGCTGTGCCGAACGTGGTCATGCAGGTTCGCTCGATTCGCAAAGCCATCGTCATTCTGGGAAGCGTTACATTTTTCAACATCGCGGCGAACTGGGCGCTGGTGCCAAGGTATGGGATCATGGCGTCAGCCTGGCTGACAGTGCTATCCTATATTTTAGTAGGAGTTTTATATATTGCTTATTCGCGGAAATTTTTACGTTTCTCGATTTTCGGGAGCGCGTTCTGGCCAATATTGGCTAGCGTCATCATGGGCGCCGCGCTTTGGATTTTCCGGGAATGGAATTTGTTTATATTGGGGCCTTTGGGTATAGTTATTTATTTTACGATTCTGCGGCTTGCCGGTTTTTTGAATCGTGAAGATATCAAATCTATTTTGGCAAGATCATGAGGTTATCGATTCTCATCGTAAATTGGAATACGCGCGATCTGATGATTCATTGTGTCAATTCGATTCTCAGATACGCGCCGCCGTTTCCGCACGAGGTGATCGTCGTTGACAACAACTCGAGCGATGGCAGCGCTGACACCTTGATTAACCTTTATAATCACAACAAAAATATTCGGGTCATCGAATCGATACGCAATCTCGGTTTCGCGAAGGGCAACAACCTTGCGTACAAAAATTCTGCCGGAGAATACATTTTTTTGCTCAACCCTGACGCAGAGGTTACCGAAGGCGCGTTAGAGGCGCTAGTAAATTTTATGGATGCGTATCCTGACGTGGGCATAGTCGGGCCAAAGCTTCTCAATCCTGACGGCAGCCTGCAGCCGTCAGTGCGCAGATTTCCGACGCTGCGTTCTGCCATTGCCGTGTTTTCCGGACTCCACCGTTTTTTGAAGCTTGATAAATACCTCATGAGCAAATTTGATTATACTAAGCAGGGCGAAGTTGACCAGGTCATGGGCGCGGCGCTGCTGACCCGCCGCAAGATCACGGAAACGCTTGGTTTTTTGGATGAAAAATTTTGGCTGTGGTATGAAGAAGTGGATTTTTGCAAAAGAGTCAAAGATCATGGTCACAAGGTAATGTATTTTCCAGGGGCGGCGGTAATTCACCACAAAGGCGCCGGTTTTTCGCAAATGCCAGTATATCTGCGCAAAAAAACTGTGGCCCAGAGTTTGATCTATTATTTCAAAAAGAACGGGCACTTCTGGGATGTTTGGATCATCAGTATCGCGCTTCCTGCTATTTTGTTTGCCGCCAGGTTTTTTGATTTTTTAGGTTTGAAAATAAAACCCAAATGAATTATTTTTCAAAGGCTTTACTACTGATGATCGCGGCAGAGGGGGTGTCTTTGCTAAGTTTTATGTATCCGGTTTTGAGCCTGCCGCTCATCATTCTTGCCGGCGCTGCAACATTTTTTATCACTTTGAAAAATGCAGAATGGGGGATTTACCTATTGTTCGGCGAGCTTTTTTTTGGCAGCCGCGGCCACCTGCTCGAGTATGATATCGGTTTTATGAGTGTATCATTGCGGCTCGTGATATTTGCGGTGGTGTTTTTGGCTTGTCTTTCAAAATTTTCAATTTTCAATTTTCAATTTTCAAAGAAATCCAAAATTCTTTATACTTTACTCCTGATAGTCATAGGTTTTGGAATCATCAAGGGCTATTTTTCTGGCAATGCGATCGCGAACGTTTTCAATGATGCCAACGGGTATTTATATCTACTGATCCTTCCGGCCGTGTTTTCGGTCATCAAGACACGCAGGCAGATTGAAAATATTTTGCTGATCCTTGCCGCGGCGATTTTGGTTGTGGCAGGCAAAACTCTGCTGATCTTCGTGTGGTTTTCTTTCGGGCTGCCCGGCGTGGCTAATGTGTATCACTGGATCGTTGCCCAGGATTTTGGCGAGATCACCGGCGACGTTGGCAAAGCTTCGCGCGTTTTCATGCAAAGCCAGTTCTGGAGCCTGATGGGGTTATTTATTTTTTCAATCCCACTCGTCACGTCATTGCGAGGAGTGATAGCTCCGAAGCAATCTCCAGAGCAAGAGTTTGCTTCGCTGCCGCTCGCAAAGACAATGAATTGGCTGATTGTAGCTGCTTCGATCCTTGCCATTATTATGTCTCTGTCGCGCAGTTTTTGGCTTGGTGCGATCGCTGGGGGACTATTCGCCATAATAACTGTCCTGTGGCAGTTTCGAGCCTTTTTTAGGTCATTTTTGGGCCTAGGATTAAAGCTAGGATTGATCGCGGTCCTCGAGATTGGCCTTTTGTATGGCATTGTCGCTGCGGGTGGAAACGCGATTGCTGAATCGGTTTCTTCACGGGGCGGCGACCCGACAAAAGAAGCCGCCAGTGGCGCGCGGCTTTTGCTCCTGCCCGAGCTCCTTGCTGGCATAAAACAGTCGCCGATCTTCGGAGCTGGCTTTGGCGAGATGGTAACCTACAAAAGCTATTTGCCTGATCGTGTGTCGCGGGCAAATCCTGATGGCGAGATTACCAATTTTGCTTTCGAGTGGGGATACCTGGACATCGCCTTAAAAATTGGCGGATTAGGATTAATAATTTATTTGTTGTTTATAGCTCACATATTCGCGATGGGGTGGAAGGCGATGAATTTCCAATTTCCAATTTCCAATTTCCAAATCTTAGGACTTCTTTCCGCGCTAGCGGCTTTGCTGGTGCTCAACGTGACCACGCCTTATCTCAATCATCCGCTCGGTATCGGTTACATTATCCTTAGCGGGATTATTTTCAAAATCTATGGAAACGAGCAACAATAACCAAACACAAACTGATCAGCCGCTGGTTAGCGTCAACATCCTGTCATACAACAGCATGCGCTATATCGAGGGTTGTCTTGATACTGCGCTGGCGCAGACCTACAAAAATCTCGAAATCCTGGTAATCATCACTGGCTCTGAGGACGGTTCCGCCGAGTTTATCAAGCAAAAGTACGGCCGCCAGAAAAGAGTGAAGATCATCGAGCCAGGGGTGAATCTTTGGTTTTCTCGCGGCCATAATCTCGGCATAAAGATGTGCCAGGGAAAATATGCTTTGGTGCTCAATCAGGACACGGTCATGGAAAAAGATTTTGTCGTGAAATTGGCACGGGTGATGGAGCAGGACCAGAGCCTTGGTTCAGTTTCTGGCAAGCTTCTGCACTACAATTTCTCTTTTAACTCGAAAACCAAGATTCTCGACAGCACTGGCATTGAGATTTTTAAAACAAGAAGGGTGATTGACCGCGGGCAATGGGAAAAAGACGATCATCAATATGACGCGGACACGGAAATTTTTGGCGCTTCCGGCGCTGCCGCGTTTTATCGCCGCAGCGCGCTCGAGGCAGTCAAGCTCCCAAAGCGTAATAGTGAGTTTGAATACTATGATGAAGATTTTATCGCGTACAAAGAAGATATAGATTTGTCGTGGCGGCTGCAGCTTGCCGGGTACCGCTGCAAATACATTCCTGAGGCGATTTTGTATCACGGACGCACAGTTGGGCGCAGTTGGCCAAACCAATTGGTCAGGTTTATCGTGAATCGCAAACGCCAGCCGCGTTTGTACCGCAAGATGGCGTTCAAGAACCATTATTTGATGATGATAAAATGCGAGCTTAGGACCCATTTCTGGCACCAGTTTGGCTTTATTTTCGTTCGCGAGTCCTTGCTTTTGATTTATACGCTGATCTTTGAGCCGTTTCAGTTCGCGGTCGTGTCTATGCTTTATCGCGAGCTCCCAGAAGCCTGGCGTAAACGAAAGCTCATCATGGCGAACGTCAAAACCGACCCGCAGCGAATCTGGAAACTGTTTCATTAGTTTGCGCAAAAACCGCCTGTTCGCTATTCTGATTTGATACTCGAATGCAACTTCGGGTAAATTTGAACTTGGAGGATTTATATGAGTGAAGAGAACGTCAGTGCAGGGGTTAATTATGCGCTGATGAAGAATTTCAAGAAAGCCATGGCTGCAATGGGGGAAACAACACTCGAATTCTCGCGGCGATGGGATGTTGAGACGGAGCCCGACGGTCTGTATCATTATGTTGGTCCGCAAAAAACCCACCGCTTCAAGTCAGTGATTGAAGGACTGGGCAATAAGGACTGGCTTGCAGGGTGGATGGAGGAATACGCGGGCGATGGTAAACCCTACCGCGAAGACATTCCGGTTGACAGCATGATGATGGCAGTGAATGACGGCTTGGCCAAAGGAGGCCGCCCGTTTGGTTATCAGGATGAAATCACCGCACCGAATAGTGATTTTTTCGGTGATGAAAAGCGCAATGCGCAATTGGTTCGCGGTTATTTCAAATGCTGCCGCGACAACGGAATTGCGCTGACCCAGGGCGAAACGGCGCCATACGTATACCTGCTGCATACGACATTGCCGACATTCGATGAGAATGGCAAGAAGATTATTACCAGCGCGCCGTTTGACGCTGCTTCGTACAGCGGGGCCGTGCAAGTGGTTATTGCGCCGGCGAGCCGATACGTGAACGGAAGCCGTCTGCGGCCTGGTCACGTGATTCTCGGCACCTCGTCGTCCGAATGGTGCAGCAATGGCGCAAGCGTTTATATCAAGCGTGTTTCGACTCTGCCGGACAAGTTCCTAACCAAACTGCCGAACGGAAAGACATTCGGCGAGCAGACTTTGATCCCGACCAAATCCATGGTGCCGCTCGTGGCTGCGCTGCAAGATGCAGAAGTGGATATCACAGCCATGGGTCCGATCACTGGGGACGGTGTCGCGAAGGCTATCGCCATTACTAAACTCGACGTGTCTCTGCGAATCAGGCAGTGGCCTTTCGCCATGCCACTCTCTTGCCTGTTCGTCATGGATAAATTCAACATCAGCATGCAAGAGATGCTGCATACATTCAACTGCGGTCTGCAGTATGTTATTTGTATTCTGCGGTCAGATGTAACCAAAGCGCAGGATGCGGCTGCACGAGTCGGCTTTGATCTTTACGAAATCGGCGTTGTTGAAGAAGGTCAGCGGTGCACAATCATGGAACCGTTCGACAATCTCGTTCTTCCTGAACCGGGCGACTGATTGCCTGCTTTATTATTCTTTAAGCGTCCGAGCAGTGGCATGTTGCTACTCGCTCGGACACTTTCTTTTTGTGATATAATTCGTTAACCATGGATCTATCCGTTGTTATTGTCAGTTTTAATACCAAGGAAAAACTGCGCGAATGTTTGCGGTCGGTTTTTGGTTCAGTCACCAAATATAGCTTCGAAGTTTTAGTCGTGGACAATAACTCGCGCGATGGCTCGGCTGGCGCAGTTGCCGCGGAGTTTCCCAATATGAAGCTGATCCGCAACTCTGATAATGTCGGCTATTCGAAAGCGAACAACCAGGCTTTGCGTCTTGCTCAAGGTAGTTTTTTTTTACTTTTAAACTCTGACGTCGAGGTCGCGCCGGACAGTTTTGACAAGATGATTTCTTACATGGATAATGAAAAAGCGGTCGGCATCGTCGGATGCCGAGTTATCAAATCTGACGGTTCTTTTGATAAAGCCGCGAGGCGAAGCTTTCCTGACTTGGCCAATTCACTGCGCCACTTCCTTGGACTCTCATCTGATTACAACCTTGATTTGCCGGAAGATAAAATCGCTGAGGTAGATAGCGTGATGGGCGCGTTTCTGATGATCCGCCGCGAGGTCGTGGATAAGATTGGCCTTCTTGACGAAGCTTTTTTTATGTACGGCGAGGACCTGGATTGGTGCTTTCGCGCGAAGCAGGCCGGATACAAAGTGGTTTACAATCCAGCCACCACAGTAGTGCACCACAAAGGATCGTCTTCAAGAAAGCTTCCCAAAAAAGCTTTGTATGAATTCCACCGCGCAATGTTCATTTTTTATGATAAGCATTACGCACCGCTTCACGGCCCGATCGTCAATTATTTGGTGAAACTCGGAATCTGGGGCAGGTATCATTTGAAAGTTTTTCAAAATTTATTTCGTAAAGATAAATATGTTAGCAAGTAACGTTCCGGAGACAACACAATCGACTAGCGAGCCGCCAAAGGGTTACAAAAAATTTCTCGCTGGTATCGCCCTGGTTTTGGTATTTTTTGCCGGGTGGCAGTTTGGCCAATCTGGCAGAGACATCAAAATCGGCAATTTCAAGATTTTTGAAAGCAATCGCGAAGACGCGCCAAAAGAGGTGGATTGGAATATTTTGTGGCGAACGATCGAGCTTATGGAAGATCGGTACGTCAATGACGGTATTGATCTCGAGAAAGTTTTGCATGGTGCAGTGCAGGGAGCAGTGTCAGCACTCGGAGATCCTTACAGCGTGTTTTTGCCGCCCAAAGAAGCGCAGGATTTCAAAAATGAGCTATCGGGAAACATTGACGGCATCGGCGCGGAGATCGGCATCAAGCATCAGCGGCTGACAGTGATCGCGCCTCTTGATGGCTCGCCAGCGCTGCGGGCCGGGCTTCGCGGCGGCGATTATATTTACAAAGTCGATGACCAGGAAACAACCAATCTGACTGTTGAAGAGGCAGTAGGGAAAATTCGCGGGCCAGCCGGGTCGCAGGTCAAGCTGACAATTTTTCATGTCGGGGACACCAAACCAGTTGACGTGGTGATTACCAGAGCACGGATAGAGATCAAGAGCGTGGAGACAGAGGTCAGAAACGTGAACGGTAAAAAGATCGGCATCATCAAACTGCGCCGATTTGGCGAGGACACCACAGGCGGCGTCCGGAACGCGGTATCGAGCTTTTTGGTTCAGGGCGTGAACGGCGTGATTCTCGATATGCGCAACAACCCTGGCGGATTTTTGGATACAGCGGTTGATGTGGCTGGGTTTTGGATCAAGGACGGCGAGACCGTACTAATTCAGAAATTTGGCGACGGGTCTGAAGATATTTTCCGTGCGGAAGGTCAAGGACGCCTCAACGGCGTGTCGACTGTTGTGTTGATGAATGGCGGCAGCGCGTCTGCGTCCGAGATTGTGGCTGGCGCTCTCAAAGATCATGACCTAGCAAGGCTCATCGGTGAAAAGAGTTTCGGGAAAGGTTCGGTACAGGAGCTTATTGATCTTGATGGCAAGGCTCAGTTGAAACTGACGATCGCTAAATGGCTGACGCCCAAAGGACATGATCTAAACAAAGAAGGGCTGGAGCCGGATATCAAGGTTGAGCTTTCTGAAGAGGATTTCCAGAATGACCGCGATCCACAAATGGAACGGGCTCTTGAAGAACTGACCAGATAAAGGGATATTATAGAAAAATTTTTCGTGGCCGCCTGGATTGATTTCCAGGCGGTTTGTGATCATAATGACGCAGATCTAAAAAGGAGGTAAGATGCAACTCATTCCGACTATCCGTTCCGCACTGTCGCGGTTTGTGTCGATCTTTAGGCCGAAGAGTGCTGCGCCTATCCTAGTACCGGAGATTCTGGAAAGACCAGAAATGAAAGAGTTTCCGAAGCGTTTGCCTGATGATCCGTTGTACACGCTCGAGATAAGCAATCTCACGCGCATGGATCCTGAGGGACAGCTGCCGCAGCATCTCTTAAATGATCCGCCAACATGTGAAAGCTGTCTGGATGTCAGAATAGTGCATGTTGTCGGCAATTGTATGGAAGCGCGAATCAAGCAAAAGGATCAGGACGATTACCATTCAAAAAGGAGTTTAAAGCCACGCCGGTGATTTTACAAGGATGTAAGATTGCCGGCTTTTTGGTATAATCAGCAGTATGAAAGCGGAAGAATTACGACAGAAATTTATAGAGTTTTTTCGGGCACGCGGGCACGCGGTCGTGCTTTCGAGCTCGCTTATTCCTGACGACCCGTCAGTGCTTTTGACCACGGCCGGCATGCAGCAGTTCAAAAAATATTTCACGGGCGAGCTGGATGCGGAGAAAGATTTCAATTCGAAGAATACCATATCGATTCAGAAGTGTTTTCGGACTTCTAGTATTGATGAGGTTGGTGATGATACTCACGGAACATTTTTTGAAATGCTCGGCAATTTTTCTTTTGGCGGATACTTTAAGGAAGAGGCAATAAAATACGCTCACGAATTTATAACCTCCAAGGATTGGATGGGGCTTGAGATAGATTTTGTCAGCGTATTCAAAGGTGATGACAATGTCCCAGCCGACGAAGAATCTGAAAAGATTTGGGAATCGCTAGGCGTAGAAAAGATAAAAAAGTTTGACAGAGATGATAATTTTTGGGGACCAACCGGCAACGAAGGCCCGTGCGGTCCCAGCACGGAAATTTATGTAAAAAATGCCGTCGGGAATAGCGTTGAGGTTTGGAACCTGGTGTTTAATGAATATTATTCGAAAAGCGGTGTTCTCGAGCCGCTCATGATCAAGGGTGTGGACACAGGCATGGGCATCGAGCGTCTTGCTATGGTGACCCAAAAAGTTTCAAATATTTTTGAAACGGATTTATTTACGCCCCTTACTAGCGTTCTGCCCCACGAATTGCCAGAAAGAGTCAAAAGAATCCTTGCGGACCATGCTAGAGCGGTTTCGTTTCTCACATCTGACGGCGTGCGTCCGTCTAACAAAGAAGCGGGCTATATTTTGCGGCGGCTCATGCGCCGGATGATCGTGCATGGCGCTGATTTCGAAAATCTTTTTAACAAAGTTGGGGAAATTTATTCCCCCGCGTATTCTGAACTGAACCTAAATGTAGTTCTCGAGGAATTTAAAAAAGAAAATGACAAATTCCAAAAAACCCTAAAAAGCGGCCTTAAAGAATTAGGAAAGCTGGAATCAATCGATGCGGCGGCCGCTTTCAAGCTTTATGAAACCTATGGTTTGCCCTTTGAGATTTTGAAAGATACGGAAATCTCTGGCGACAAGGCAAAAAATCTTTCCAGAGAAGAGTTTGATAAAGAATTCGCAAGACATCAGGAAAAATCTCGCGCTGGCGCGGAAAAGAAGTTTGGCGGGCATGGGTTATTGCTTGACACTGGCGAACTCAAGGCCGTGGATGAAAGGGAGCTAAAAATCGTGACCCGGCTCCATACCGCCACGCACCTTATGCAGGCTGCCTTGCGGCAAGTGTTCGGGCCGGAGGTCAAACAAAACGGCTCGGACATTACTGCCGAGCGGACCCGTTTCGACTTCTTTTTTAGCAGGAAAGTCACTCCTGAGGAACTCAAAAAAGTTGAAGATTTGGTTAACCAGAAAATTGCCGAAGATTTACCCGTAGGCTTTGTTGAGATGCCAATCGAGGAGGCCAAAAAAACCGGAGCCTTGTATTTCTTTAAAGCGAGATATGGACAAAAGGTCAAAGTGTATTTTATGGGCAAAGATCTTGAGAGTGCTTGGAGCCGCGAGTTTTGCGGCGGCCCTCATGTTTCGCACACCGCCGAGGTGGGAAAATTCAAGATTCTCAAGGAAGAATCAACCGCCGCAGGGATCAGGCGCATCCGCGCAACAGTCGAATGAAGCGCATTTATGCTATATTTAGTACATGATTAACCTCGAAAAACAATCAGGTCTCCCGATCCAAATGCGGGATGATTATGGCTTAGTTTTTGAAAAAGGTCTGCCGCCGGTTACTCCGAACGTGCGCGAATTTTCTGCCATGCGCAACTATCTCAAGGATGCCTCGAGTACTTTTTGGACAAAGCCGGTTTACTATATGTACCGCAACATTGCCAAGACTGAGGATAGGGAAGCCATCGACAAATCCGGCATCCAGTACGACATCACCGTGGTACTGCCGGGAAAAATGGGTGATGAGTTTTCAAAAACTATTGGCCACTACCATTCATTTGAGCCGGGCACGCAGGTTCGTTACCCCGAAGTTTATGAAGTTTTGTACGGCAGAGCGATTTTTGTTATCCAAAGCGCCACGCCAGACCTTGAACAGCTGCAAGAAGCTTACGCCGTCAGAATGGAACGCGGAGAAAAAGTTTTGGTGCCGCCAGGCTTTGGACATGTGCTGGTCAACGCCACAGACGACGTGGTCATCACGGCCAACTGGCAGCCCAGTAAGAATGTCAGCGATTATTCGTCATATGAAAAGCACAACGGCGCCGCATATTATGTAGTGGAATCAGAGCGTCTCGGGCACGCTGGAAAAACCTCTACCGAGTTCAAATTTATTCCAAATTTGAACTACAAACAGCTGCCAAAGCTTATTGAAGTTCGGCCGCGCGAGTTGCCGCAATATGAACTGCGCAGCGCTTTACCTTCGTATTTTTCAGGAGTTCGAGATTTATCCAAACTAGATTTTCTCGTTCATCCTTCCAAATATCTTGACGAACTGATCCCTGACAAGCTCTTCGTAACATAAAAACGCAATGGACATAATCAGGAGAAACCAAAAATCTGCCATCAAACGGCCAAATTTTGAGCTGTTTGCCGGAAAATCAGTAGAACCGAGTATGCCACAGCAACCGCCATCCGACCGACCGCGTTTCAAATGGCGGATTCCAGTCGCGATTGTTACAATGATCGCCGTGATTGCCGCGGGTTTGTTTGTATTTTTGCCGCAGGCTCATATTACAGTGAAGGCGAGAACTGAACCGCTGACCCGCGATTTTGAAATAAAGCTTGACCAAAGCGCGCAGGCAGCCAGCAGTGCTGATTTGGTGATACCCGGAAAAATTATCGAGCGCGAAGTTGCCGGTCAAAACAAATACACCGCGACCGGGACAAAGAACGTGGGGAAAACCGCGTCTGGGTTTGTCACTATTTATAATTTTTCCAAAACCACTCTGATCCTAAAAAAAGACACGACTGAACTCACAGCCAACGGACGAAAATATTATTTTACTCAAGACGTCGGTGGTATCCGTCCTACAGCGCGTATTGGTCAGCCAGGAGAAGATGAGATTGACGAAACCAGCCTCATTCCGCCAGTGCCCGTTGTTGGCGCTGGTCCTGGCGACGAATACAATCTGCCAGCAAACGCGCGAATCGAGATAAAAAACGAAGCGTTCGGTGCACAGCCGCAAACTTTGTACGCAACAGTGAGCGAAGGTATCAGTGGAGGAACCACCAAGCAGGTGAAAATAGTTACGGCCGGGGATATTGAAAGCGGCTATCAGGCATTGTCGCGGGAGTTGCTTGATAGGGCCAGAGCTGATCTTGCCGCAGCCAATCCCGGCGCAAAGATTTTGGATAACGCGGTGACCGTGCAGGTTTTGGATCAAAAAGCAGATCCGGCTGCCGGCGCGGAGGCGCAACAGTTCAGCGTGAATGCGCGCGTGAAGATCAAAGCGCTGACATACGATGAAGATGAAATCAGAGAGATAATTTTTTTAAGAATCAAACGGCTATTGCCGCCGGAAAAAATATTATCAGATGACACCGCAAATTTTGATGTGAAAATGAATGCGGTGAATCTTGATCAGGGGCAGGCCGCGCTTCAGGTTCATTTCGAGGGTGATATCGTTTACGAGCTCGACAAAGCTGGGCTTTTGGAAAAGGTCAGGGGTAAGAGCGCTGAAGAAATAAGGGAAATTTTTCTATCCAAGCCAGAAATCGAGTCACTAGAGGTGCAATTTTCGCCATTTTGGGTAAAAAACGCGCCTTCCTTGCGCGGCAAGATCAGAATTGACACCGCGGGGTAAACTCTGGTATTATTTCTGTTACCAGCACTAAATAGGTTAAAAATTGCTAAATAAAGCGGTTTCTCAAGACTCTGGGGAGAACGGATCCAGGACGAATAAGGACATTATAGAACTTGAGGGCAAAGTTGTGGAAGCTTTACCCAATGCTGTTTTTCGCGTACAGATTGACACTGGTAAGCCTGATTCCAAACAGGAAATCCTGGCTCACATCTCTGGAAAACTCCGGATTAACAGAATCAGGGTCCTGCCAGGAGACCGTGTGAGAGTAGAACTGACGCCCTATGATCTGACAAGGGGCCGCATAACGCGAAGACTTTAAGAAATACTGTTAATAAATATTAGAAAATGAAGGTCCGTGCATCGGCAAAGAAAATCTGCAAGAAGTGCAAGATCATCAGGCGCAAAGGCCGAATTTTTGTAATTTGCGAGAACCCAAAACATAAGCAGAGACAAGGATAATCTATGGCCCTCGTTAGAATCGCGGGAGTAACGCTCCCGGCGCAAAAAAGAATAGAAGCAGCCCTGCCCATTTTATACGGGGTTGGTTTTTCGCGCGCCAAAAAGATTCTGGAAGCAGTCAAAATCAGTCCTGACAAGCGAACTTCAGAGCTGACCGAAAACGAAGTCTCCAAGCTCAAAGAATTTATCGAAAGCAATTTCAAAGTAGAAGGAGCGCTCAGGCAGGAAGTTTCGCAGAATATTAAGAGGCTTAAAGAGATTGGCGCTTACCGCGGTATCAGACATATCCGTGGCTTGCCAGTCCGGGGTCAGCGTACCAAAACCAATTCCCGAACAGTAAGAGGCAATGTGCGTAAAACCGCAGGCAGCGGACGTAAATCCTCATCGGAGAAGACATAAATATGGGTGAGCAGAAAGTTAAAACAATCGAAGGCGGTGCGGCAGAGAAAGCCGGAACAAGCAAAGGCAAAAAATCCAAGCGCAAGGTGCCGCGTGGCAATATTTACATTCAGTCTACCTACAACAACACCATCATTACTGTGACTGATGAAAAAGGTCAGGTCATTGGCTGGGGAACAGCGGGCCTCACTGGTTTTAAGGGCAGCAAAAAATCAACTCCTTACGCAGCGCAGCGCACCATGGAAGAAACTATGGAAAAACTAAAGAACGTGGGTCTCACTGAGGTTGAGGTCTTTGTGCGCGGAATTGGTTCAGGCAGAGAAGCCGCGGTTCGCGCCCTTCAGAATACGAACATCAATGTTTTAGCTATTAAAGACACTACCCCAATCAGACACGGCGGTGTGAGACCGAAGAAAGTCAGGAGAGTCTAAACATGCGTACCACAGGGCCAAAAACCAGAAAAGCCAGACGAATCGGAGAGCCGCTTCGGGACAAAGATGCCAAATACCTGGTAAAGCGCAACTATGCGCCGGGTATGCATGGCCAGAACCGAGCCCGTCTTTCTGAATTTGCTATTCACCATAAGGAAAAGCAGAAAGCAAAGTGGATTTATGATGTAACCGAAAGGCAATTTTCCAATTACGTCAAAGCCGCGATGCGAAAAAAAGCCATGACCGGCGACATGCTTCTGCAGTTTTTGGAATCGCGTCTCGACAATATTGTTTATCGCTTGGGATTTGCTGCTTCCAGAGCGCAGGGACGACAGATTGTCGGACACGGTTTTATCACAGTGGACGGTAAAAAGGTCAACATTCCGTCGTTCCAGGTTTCGACTGGCGCGGTAATCGAAATAAACCCGAACAAGCGCACTTCAAAATATGTGGAGAAACTTCAGAGCTTGCTCAAAGAGCACAAGACTCAGGAATGGCTGGAACTTGATGCGAAAAACCTCAAAGGCCGCGTTTTGTCAAAACCGACCCCGACATTGATTGGTTCAACCATTCAAATGGATCTGATCGTAGAACATTATAATCGATAACACCCTTAACCATAATCTAAACACCTAACCTATATGCTAAAAGGCAACATTCCATTACCAAATAAAGTTTACTGGGCCAAAGACGAAGGCGCGAAATCTGTCGTGGTCATTGAACCGCTTTATCCTGGCTATGGCGTAACCGCAGGCAATGCTCTCAGACGCGTTTTGCTCTCGAGTTTACCCGGTGCTGCCGTGACATTTGTCAAAATCAAAGGTGTTGACCATGAATTCTCCACGATCAATAATGTCACCGAAGATGTAGTGGACATCATTTTGAATCTCAAGCAGCTCAGATTGCGCATTAACGCGGATGAACCGGTAAGACTCGAGCTCAAGGCCAAGGGTCAGAAAGAAATCAAAGCCGGCCATATCAAAGCGGATAGCCGGGTCGAGATCATCAACCCTGATCTCGTCATCGCCACACTTGATAACAAGAATGCTGATATGGAAATGGAACTCATTGTAGAAAAAGGTCTTGGCTATGTTCCCGTCGAAATGCGTGAAGCTGAAAAAAGGGAGATCGGCATGATTGCTGTTGATGCGATTTTTACCCCGGTCCGCAACGTAAATTTTGAAGTCCAAAATGTCCGTGTCGGACAGATCACTAACTATGACAAGCTGACCATTACCATGGAAACCGACGGCACGATCACGGGCCGCGAGGCCATGGATATTGCCGCGCAAATCCTTGTCGATCATTTTGCGCTGCTTAAGACCTCAGAAGCTCCGGAGATCAAGGCAGCCACCGAAGCCCCAGTAGAGCAAACCGAAAGTGTTCCGGCTGATGAAGCGCCAGTAGCAGAAGCTGCAGGTCTTGAAAGCCTCGGCCTTTCCAACCGCGCTCAGAATGCTTTGCTGCGCAACAACATCCACAATGTTGAGCAGTTGCAAGGCATGGATAGAGAGGGATTATCGCGCCTTGAAGGTTTGGGTGAGAAATCTATAGATGAAATTCTTAAAGCTATTGGAAAATAATGCGCCATCGTAAGAAGCGACATCTCAGAGGCGATAAGGACCGCCGCCGCAAAGAACTACGAGCGCTCGCAACCTCGGTTATTTTGCATGATCGAATAGAGACTACCAAATCTCGCGCCAAGATTACCAAAACAGCCGTGGAAAAAATGGTTACGAAAGGAAAGAAAGGCGGATTGACTGCCATTCGACTCTTGAGAAAGGATTTGCCAGAGAACGCGGTAAAGAAAGTTATAGAAGTTTTCGCGCCGCGCTTTCAGAGCCGTCCAGGCGGCTACACTCGCATTCTTCACGCCGGGAAATACAAGGACGGCACTGATAAAGTTCTATTGGAGTTTGTTAAATAATATGACAACCACACTACCAAAAGTTCAGGAATTGAAGCGCGAATGGTACGAGGTTGATGCTTCAAAGCATAGCCTGGGCAGGCTCGCTACGGCTGTGGCGCGCGTCCTGGCAGGCAAACACAAAGCTAACTACACACCCCATCTTGGGACGGGTGATTTCGTGGTTATCACTAACATTGAAAAGGTGAAGCTGACTGGAAGAAAACCTCTGCAGAAAGAATATTTTCACTATTCGGGCTATCCCGGTGGATTGAAGCGCCGCCTTTTAAAGGATGTGATGGCAAATAGCCCGGAAAAGGTTGTTTATCGCGCTGTTCGCGGCATGCTGCCGACCAATCGGTTGCGCGCCGGCAGGCTCAAGCGCATGAAGCTCGTGAAAGGTGCTTCGCACAGTTTTAAAATTGACAAGAAATTAGCTTAAGAACTATGGAGAAAAAAACCACAACCGCTGCTGCAAAGAAAGTGGCCGTACCAAAAAAACATAAGGATAAATATTTCTTCGCTGTTGGACGCAGAAAAACCGCACAAGCCAGAGTGAAGGTCTGGGCCTCTGGGACAGGAGAGATCACTGTGAATGAAAGACCGTTTGAAGCCTATTTCCCGACTTTTGGTTTGCAAAAGATGGCACAGGACCCGCTGCTTGTCTTGGGTCTTGAGAAGAAAATCAACGCGGTGATTACGACAGCGGGCGGCGGCGTTGGCGCACAGGCCAAAGCATCATCTTTGGGAATAGCCAGAGCCTTGCTTTTGATTGATCCTAACTACCGCGGCGTTCTCAAGAAGAGCGGATTTCTTTCTCGCGACGCGCGTAAAAAAGAAAGAAAAAAACCAGGATTGAAGAGAGCGCGCAGACGTCCACAGTGGCAAAAAAGATAATCAGATTTTTAAAACACCTCAACCGCCGGTTGAGGTGTTTTGTGCTATAATACAGTCATGCCCGAAGAAATTGAGAAAATTAAAGACCAAATAGTCCCGATTCTTAAAGAAGCCGGAGTTTTAAAGTCGTCCCTATTTGGCTCTGTGGTGAGAGGTGAGGCTAGACCAGATAGTGATGTGGATATTTTAATCGAATTTCCTAGAGATAAAGATATGTTTGACCTCATAGATTTGGAAGAAAAGCTAAAATCAAAATTGCGTAAAAAGGTGGATTTGATTACTTACCGCTCGATACACCACCTACTGCGCGACAATATCCTCAAAGAACAAGTTCGTATCCTATGAGCAAAGACCCGCAAATACTGCTCCAACATATCTTTGAATCAGTTGAAATTTTGCAATCTTATTTGACTGGTGTTGACGAGGAGCAGTTTTTGCATAATTTTAAAGACCAGGACGCGGTAGAACGTGGAAGTTTCAATCCGTCCGTTAAATTTTTGCAAAGAGTGGCGACCGCCCTCGATGCAGAATTGCACATTTCGATTTCTTAAACCTTTTTATCCAGCACCTTCCAGAATACCCCGCAGCTTGCTGCGGGGATGAATGGCTCAATATAGCCTTCCTGCGGGGTGCAATACCCCGACAGGAAGGTGCTGGATTTATTTCAGCGTAACCCCGCTTGATTTAAAGCAAATAAAAAACGGGGGTGTCTAGAGACCTAGACTCCCCGTTTCTGTATTATCAGTCTATTCTATAATTTTGGTTTCGTCGGCGTGTATAGGAATAAAAAAGAAGCTATAAAAAGCTTCTTTTTGGTTTTTTGTACAAAAAACCAATTTGACTTGGCCGACTCAATTTAGTAGAATTATTGTTCTAACAAAATGAAAGGAGGGCTGATGGACACGGATATTATCCGTTTGTATGTCATCAACACCGGCGGAACGCTAGGTATGGTTCCGCAAGATCCGAATGATCCTGAAAGCCCGCTTCGCCCCGCAAAAACGGGCAAGGAGCTGTTCAGGTACATCAGAAGACCGCAGGGAGTGAATCTCAAAATCACTCTCGAAGAGTTTGGTCTTCGTGACTCGAACGACTATCAGCACCGTGATGTCGTTGAGTTATGCAAAATGATTGCGCAGGCATTCAAGGATGGTTCGCACGCCGTTATGGTTATCTACGGCAGCGATGCTCTTGAGGAGGCCTGCGCGGACGTGGAAATGACTTTTCAGAACAGTCTGCCGGGACCGGTATTCTTCGAGGCTTCAAAAGACCCGATAGTGAAACCGGGAACGGATGCGATCACAAATCTCGAGAGTGCGCTCGTTGCCATCGTCGATTTTGTGACTAGAGGTTTCGTCGGCGTGTACAATGCTTGCGATCACAAGGTCTGGGACGGGCGAAGGATTTGCAAAGTTAACTCTGGGTACAATATGTTTGATACACCGGGAATGCCGAAGATTGCTGACGTGGGTTCAGGCGTCGATCTAATGGGAAACCCGAGGCTCAAAGTTGATACAGCAACGCTGGAGACAATGACGATTGACTGCGTATACGAGTCGGACGTCATGACGTTGAAGGTTTCAGCCAACACTCCGCCCTGGGCGCTCACGAATCTGGTTCAGGGCAAACCTAAACCGAAAGGGGTCATTCTGATCGGGAAGGGACAGGGAAACATTTCCGGCAGAAAGTGGATCGACAAGGATGTCGGTTCGTGGATCGATGCGGTGCGGTTAGCGACAGATCAAGGCGTTCATGTAGGAGTCATTTCGCCGTTTCAAGATGGCAAGCAAAACGCTCTCCTGTACGATCTAGGAAAAAAAGCGCGCAACGCCGGTGCGATCGACCTCAACCGAAACACTTATCCGATGGCTGAAATCAAATTTCGAAAAGCCATCGCCAAGTGTCAGACGTTGCCTTTCGCGGATCAGCGAAAATTCATTCAGGAGTACGTATCGTCCGACCATGTCGGCGAGATTCCAGAAGGAGAGAAATACAAAGCGCCATATCCGGTAGCAATTTAATTAGGACCAACCACCCCAAGGTTGGTCCTAATTTGTTGTATAATCAAACTATGCCGGAAATAATTGTTGCTCTTATCAGATTGCTAGTCCCGCTTTATATCGTGAGGCGGCCGTTTTGGGGTATGATGGCCGCGGTCGTGGTTGATGGTTTCGAGATGGAGTTTTTGCGCGGTCTGGGAGCAATATTCAACCATAGTTCTGCCATAAACATTGAGGTATATCAGCTGCGGGACAAGATTTTGGATTTGTACATGTCGTCAATCGCTCTTTACAAAACCTATGGCTGGCAGGAAATGCTGGCGCGCAGGGCAGCGGTTTTTTTGTTTGTGTGGCGCTTCATAGGCGTGATTTTGTTTGAACTCTCGCAAGCGCGCTGGCTACTCGTCTTGTTTCCTAATATTTTTGAGTTTTTCTTTTTGTTTGTTGCTTATAAATTGCAGTATTATCCAGGGTTTCGATTTGGTACTACAAAGCGTCTGGCGCAGAGTATTTTGATTTTAGCGGTGCCAAAAATCACCCAGGAATATCTGCTGCATGTCCGAGGGGCAGTGGATTGGGCGTATTTTAAATACAACATAATCGGATGGCCAAAACTATGAGTATAAAAAATTCCGAAATGGCGAAAATTCTGCGCGAGATTGGCGGCTACTACGAAATGAAAAACGAGCCATTTAAACCCAGGGCGTACGAGCGCGCGGCAGATTCGCTTGACGCGCTCGATGAGCAAGCAGGGCAGATTTACAAAGAAGCCGGTTTTAAAGGACTGCGAACCATTCCTGGGATAGGGCAGGGAATCGCTGAGCATATTGAAGAGCTTTTGAAGAGCGGTCGTCTCAAGAAATATGACAGCCTCAAAAAACAGATGCCAGTCAACCTCGCGGAGCTGACCTCAATCTCAGGTCTCGGAGCAAAGACCGCAGGCGAGCTCTATAAAAAGTTGAAAATCAAAAATCTCAAAGATCTGAAAAGAGCAGTCGCGAGTCATCGCTTGCAAAAGATCAAAGGCTTTGGAAAAAAGACAGAAGAAAATATTGTCAAAGCTCTAGAGTCAAAAGGTACCGCTACGCAGCGCTATTTGCTCGGCTACATATATCCGATTATAGAAAGGCTTAGAGTCAAACTGGAAAGTTCTGGTCAGTTTGAAAAATTAATCGTTGGCGGATCGTACCGCCGGAAGCAGGAAACAGTGGGTGATATTGACGTCCTTGCTATCGCCAAAAACCCGAAACAAGCCATGGACTATTTCGTAAACCTGCCGGAAGCAGGACAGGTCGTGGCGCACGGGGTAACCAAATCCGCGATCAGGCTGAACAATGGCATTCAGGTTGATCTCCTGGTAGTACCGCCAAAGTCCTGGGGCGCAGCCATGATTTATTTCACTGGAGACCTTGCGCACAATATCAAAATGCGCAAAATTGCGATTGATAAAGGTTGGAAGCTATCCGGAACAGGGCTCTACAAAGGAAAGAAACTCATTGCTGGCATATCAGAAGAAGAGGTTTACAAAAAACTCGGCTTAAAACAGGTTCCTCCGCCAGAAATACGCACCGACTCCGGAGAGATAGAGGCCGCCCTTCGGCAAGCTCAGGGCAAACCAGGTGGTTTACCTAAACTAATAGAATATGATGAAGTGAGGGGTGATTTGCAGGTTCAGACTAGTTGGACAGACGGCAAGGCAAGCATTGAAGACATGGCCATGGCCGCTATGGCGCTGGGCAGAGAGTATATTGCCATAACTGACCACACCAAGACTCTTTACATGACCGGTGGTCTAGATGAGAAAAAGATCCTCCAGCAGGGAAAAGAAATCGAGAGAGTAAATAAAAAGCTGAGGGGTAAGATTCGAATTTTGAAGGGGGCAGAAGTAAACATTCTCAAAGACGGAACGCTTGACATCGCGGACAGTACGCTTGCAAAGCTCGACGTAGTTGGCGCATCCATTCATTCGCATTTCAAGCTCTCCAGAGAAGACCAGACAAAGCGGATTATCCGCGCGCTTTCCAATCCCAACGTGGATATTTTTTTCCACCCTACAACTCGTATTATCCAGCGCCGCGATCCGATTGATTTTGATTTTGAGGAAGTGTTAAAAGCTGCGAAGAAATACCGGGCCGCTCTCGAGATCAACTCTTATCCGGACCGCCTCGATCTTCATGACAAAATGATCAGGCAGACAGTAGAGGCTGGCGTAAAGCTGGTTATCAATACTGACGCGCACGCTCCAAAACATTTGGAGTTTATCCAATACGGGATTGCGCAAGCGCGCCGCGGCTGGGCTACGAAAAAAGATATTTTGAATACTATGACCGCGGAGGAGCTGCTGCAATACTTGACTAAATAGCCTGGTCGCGGTTTTTGCAAACAAGGGATCCTTGTCAACAAAGCAGATTCGCGGATGCGCTGATGGTCGACCTCATAGGCCATCCGGATCAAGCTCGTGCGGTGATAGATGTCACCCGGTATTACATGGTGAAAGAAGAAGCTCGCCAGAAATGCTTTCAGCCAATAGCGAAGAATTAAAAGAAAATCCCCGGTTTGCCGCTAGGCTCACCGGGGATTGTTGTAATCTGGACTAGATCCAGATTACTGCTGTTGTTTCTATCATAGAAACTTTTCCTCCATCTTGGATTAATCTCGACGCTGCCAGATAAAAACAGGAGGAAACAAACCTGGAAACGTCGGACAACAATCATAAACTATTTTGACGATTCTGTAAACCCAGCACCACTGGCTTCTTGTGGTGCCGGGCAAAGCCTGATATTATGAAAGAAATAAAGTATGTCGAAACAAACACAAAAAGAAACAATACATGGAAGGATTCCGGCCTACGGCCAGGGTTCGGGCACTGACTGGGATTATAGCGCGGAACCATTTGACTATCAGCACAATCCATCGTGGCGCATTTTTCGCATTATGGCGGAATTTGTGGACGGCTTTAATTTCATAACAAAATTTTCCAAGAGTGTTACTTTTTTCGGTTCCGCAAGGTCCGGTGACCAAGATGATCATTATCGGAGCGCGCAAAAATTGGCGCGGATGTGCGCGAAAGCTGGCTTCGCGGTTATTACCGGCGGCGGTCCAGGCATCATGGAGGCGGCCAACAAAGGCGCGCTCGAGGGCAAAGGCGAATCCGTGGGCCTGAATATCCAGCTGCCGTTTGAGCAGCGGGTTAACTCATTTGTGAGAAAATCTATCGCTTTTAACTATTTTTTTACGAGAAAAGTTATGCTCGCGTTTTCTGCTTCCGCGTTTGTTTTTTTTCCAGGTGGATTTGGGACGCTTGACGAGGTTTTTGAACTATTGACGCTCAGGCAGACGCACAAAATCAATCCTCGGATTCCGATCATCCTTGTGGGAGCTGATTTCTGGGGTCCGCTTGAAAGCTGGCTAAAAAATAATGCCGCTGGCATGCACGGCACAATAGATTCGGATGAACTGAAACTGTTTCGCGTTGTCGATTCTCCGGAAGACGCGTTTGAAATCATCCGCAAAACAAAACTACGATAGTCTGTCGCTGCGCTGGAGTCTGTCTACGACAACCAGCGTTTTTTGTAAATAAAGGCTATCATTAAAACTGCCATTATAAATAATGCGCCGTTTATGTATCCGAGGATATGAGGGTCGTTCTGCCATGGCAGGGGAATGTTCATGCCGTAATAGTTCAAGAGCAGCTGCAAGGGGAAAGGGATCACGGAAAATACCGCAAGGAGCTTTAACAAGCGGTTTGTGCTCCTCGTGATCAAGGATTCGTTGGCGTCCTCGAGTACGTCAACGTACGATTTTGCCGTATCGAGCTGGGATACTATTTTATCCTGTTTGTCGACGAGGTCGTCAAAATAAATGCGTAGTTCTTCAGGCACGAATTTTTGATGCTTACCGCCAAGATCCACGAACACTTGTCGCTGCGGCGACAAAATGCGCCGCAAATTGATTATGTTTCGTTTAAGGATCATAATCTCTTGAATCATGTCCTTCAGCTCAGGGTTTTCAAAAATCTCCTCTTCCAGTTGAAAAATGAGATCGTTTTTTTGGTTGATAATCGGGAACACATAATCCATATGAGAATCGAGTATTTCCCAAAGAAGCATTCCCACTCCCCCGCGCATAAATTTTTGTCTGGCCACTTCGTCAATACGGCAGGTTTCAAAAAAATTCTGCAGCGCGGTCAACTGGCCGCCGTTGATGGTGATGAGATAGTCGTGGCCAAAAAAGATATTGAGTTCCGAGCGTTTGTAAATTCGCCTGGCGGTTTCATAAACGGGAAACTGCAAAATAATGAAAAGGTAGTTTTGGTAAGCGTCGATCTTGGGGTAACTAACCTTAGACAAAACATCCTCCAGGTCCAAGGGGTGATATTTAAAATTTTCACCTAAATACTGGACCATTTCCTGGTCTGGGTCAGTGATATTTATCCAGCGGTAGCCGTTGTAAGAAATTTCTTGAAGCTTCATCGTCGCAACCGGGATTACCTGCGCATCCACTTATAGTGGCTGCTCCGATATCCATATTGCTCCTCTTTCCAAAAACGCGTGCTCGTCGCTGCCGCTCCCGCGCTACTCGTTTTTGGAACTATTAAATTCATATTTGTTTCTGGAGGCGTTTGACGATTTCGGCTTTGGGAACAGCGCCTACAATTTCATCCGCAATCTGGCCGTTTTTAAAAATTTTCATATTGGGAATGCCACGGACATGGTATTGCATGGCGATCTCAGGGAAATCATCAACGTTTAGCTTCGCGATTTTGATTTTATCTTTGTACTCCTCTGAAATTTCGGCGAGCGCCGGAGCTATGAGTTTGCACGGAACGCACCATTCAGCCCAAAAATCCACCAATACCGGGGTGGGCGAGTTCAGAACCTCTTGAGAAAAGTTGTTTTTGTTCAGTGTTGTCTCCATTCGACCCGTTACCTCGCTTAACGCCAGCTACTCGCTTGTGATCTTCTATGATCTTCCGTACCGTTTTCGCGGTGCTTTAATCATCAAATCCATTATGCATCGTCGCACTTTTTTTTTGATTTGTCAATTTCGCCATAAACAGGTATTCTTAAGGCAGATTAAGCAGATTTTCGTGAAGGAAACAAAAAATTACTTTTTAATTTTGCTGATGATTGCCGCGTTTGCGGTTTTTAATCCTTCGCCCGAGATCCCGGAAGGAAAGGTGGCTGGACAAATTGTTAGTGGAACTGAAAAATTTGCCGATTTTCCAGTAGTTCCTGATACACGGGTTATCTCGATTCCGGTGAATGCCAAGCCGGCTAAAGCTCCCGGTGTTTCCGCAAAAGCGGTGCTTATCAAAGATATTGAATCAGGCGTTGCTGTGTATGAAAAAAATTCGGCTGAAAAACTGCCTATCGCGAGCCTGACAAAGCTGATGACGGCCCTGATTGTCGTAGAGAATGCCTCGCTCGACGATGAGGTGGAAATCAAAGCTTCTGACCTGCAAACGGCTCCGTATCGAATAAATTTTGCGGTCGGGGACAGGGTTGCAATCAAGGATCTGTTAACCGCCATGCTTGTGCCTTCGGCCAATGACGCGGCATTGGCGCTTGCTAGGCACACTTTTGGCAGCAAAGAGGATTTTGTTAAAGCCATGAACAATAAAGCCCGGGGCTTGGGTATGGTTTCCACATCTTTTGCCAATCCGGTGGGTTTTGACAGTGCGTCTCATTATTCCACAGCCGCGGACATGTCACTCCTTGCGGAAGAGTTCATAAAACATACTGAGCTGCTTGATATCGTAAAACTAAAATCAGCTGACATCGCGTCGCTTTCTTCCTCAAGAAAACAGCGCGTGTACACAACTAATAAACTCTTGCTGGAACGAGATGACGTAGTGGGACTGAAAACTGGATACACCGTGGAAGCCAAAGGTAGCCTGATCACCTTAGTTGACAACGGTAATCCGGAGTCTCCGCTCAGATATTATTCCATAATGCTGGGAAGCGACGATAGGGAAATGGAAACAAGAATGTTAATGAAATGGATTGAGGACAATTTCATATGGAGATGATGGGACAAAATTTGGCGGAGATTTTCAAGCTAACGGCATTGTCGTTTATTTTGGCTATATTGTGGACGCCAGTTCTGACACACTACCTGTATAAGCATAAGCTGGTTAAGCAAATAAGGCAGCAGACCTGGGATGGGCAGCCTGCCAAGATTTTTCGCGAGATGCACGGTAAGAAGTGCGGCACTCCGACCATGGGCGGTTTGCTTATCTGGCTGACTGCGGCCGGCGTAACCTTATTTTTCAATCTATCTCGCGAGCAAACCTGGCTGCCACTATTCACGCTTGTTTCTGCTGGGATTTTGGGCATGATCGACGACATGCTGAATATACGCGGTTTTGTGAAAGGCCTTTCCGCCAAACTCAAATTTTTGTTTCAGTTTTTGATCGCGGGCCTCGGCGCATGGTGGTTTTACTATAAGCTGGAGTTTTCCGAGATTGGCATTCCGGGCGGGGCCAACATTGGCCTTCCCGAAACTCTCGATATTGGTTGGTTGTATATTCCGCTTTTTATCCTTACTGTTGTTTTTTTGACTAACGCCGTAAACATCACGGACGGACTCGACGGTCTGGCGGGGGGGACACTTGCGGCCAGCTTTGCGGCCGTCATGGGAATCGCGCTGGTACAAGGGCAGGTCGGCATCGCGGCTTTCGCCGGAACGATCGTTGGCGCTTTGCTTGCGTTTCTATGGTTCAATATTTATCCGGCCCGTTTTTTTATGGGGGATACCGGAGCCTTTGCCCTCGGCGCGACCCTGGCTGTCCTCGCGTTTTTAACAAATACTGTATTGCTTCTGCCCATCATTGGTTTTATTTTCGTCGTGGAGGCTTTTTCGACCCTCTTGCAATGGTTTTCAAAAAGGTATCTATCGCGCAAATTTTTGAAGATAGCGCCGCTGCATCATCATTTTGAAGCCCTGGGCTGGCCGGAAACCAAAGTCACTATGCGATTTTGGGTTATTTCCGCGGTTATGGCCACAATCGGAATGGTTATCGCATTTCTATGACATTTGATTTACTTATAAAAAACGGAACCGTGCTCGATGGCGCAAGCAACCAGGCTTACAAGGCTGACATTGGCATCAATGGAAATTTGATCCGCGTTGTTGGCAATCTTCGGGGAGCTAGCGCCGGACAGATTATCGACGCGTCGGGTCTGTTTGTCGCGCCTGGATTTATAGATATTCAGAATCACTCTGATTCGTACCTGACCTTGCTTGAGATCCCGTCCATGGAAAGTCTGGTTACGCAAGGCATAACAACGATTCTGGTAGGCCATTGCGGCACCTCCCTTGCGCCGCTTTCTACCCCGGAAGCCCTGAAATCGATTCAAAAATGGCGGAGCCTTGCCGGAGCAAATGTTAACTGGCAGACTTTCGAGGAATATCTTGGAACCTTGAAGAATTATCCTCTGGGTGTAAACGTGACAAGCCTCGTGGGGCATGCCACAGTACGGCGCGGTTTGCTTTCTGATCAAATCAGGGCCGCGACGCCGGAAGAAATATTAATAATCGAAAAACAGATTGCGGATAGCTTTGAAGCCGGCGCGAAAGGTGTTTCTCTGGGCCTAGTTTACGCACATGAGGCCAATTCGTCGGAAGAGGAACTGCTGTCAGTGGCCAAAATGGTCGCGTCCAACGAAAAAATGCTCAGCGTTCATTTGCGGTCTGAAGGCGGCCATGTGGTGGAAGCGCTGGAAGAAGTCATAGGTCTCGCGGAGAAATCCGGGTGCGATCTCAAAATTTCTCATTTCAAAATCCGGGGGAGTCAAAACTACGGTTACTTGGACGAGGCACTGTCAGTGATTGACCGGGCTTACCAACGCGGTGTCAGCGTTTTTTTTGATGTTTATCCCTACACCACCTCCTGGACAGTGCTTTATACATATCTGCCGAAATGGGCTTATGAAGGCGGCAAAAAATCGATACTGCAAAACATCAAGGAACCGTCATCAAGAAAAAAGATCATAGACCATCTTTCAAGACAGGAAACAAACTTGGGTAGCGTTTTTATAGCTACTTCCGAAACCAATCCAGGACTGACCGGCCGAACCCTCTCGCAAATTGCCGCAAATCAAGAGGTTACGGCTCAAGAAGCGCTTCTTAATGTTCTTGAAGCGACAGCAACGCACGCGATCGTTTTTGACCGAAATCTTTCAGAAAGCGTTATGCTCGCGCTTCTCAAGCATCCGCTTGGCGTGATTGGCACGGACGGCGCTGGTTATGATTTTTCATTTTCCCCAACTCACGGACTAGTGCACCCCAGATGTTTTGGAACCATGCCGAGATTTTTGTCACTGATCAGGGAAAAAAATCTCATGTCGTGGCCGGAGGCCATCAAAAAAATTACTTCCAGGCCAGCGGAAAAAATGAAACTAAAAAATCGAGGCAGGCTTGCCGCGGGCCTAGTAGCTGACGTGGTTGTTTTTGATCCCCATACGGTGGGCAGTCGAGCAACCTATGAAAATCCTTATCAGCAGGCGGACGGAATAAGCTATGTTGTTATAAATGGCAAGATAAGTTTTGCTGTTAGAGAGCCAGCCCAGAGGGTTACAGCAGGCCAGCTTTTGCTCAATTGATTTTGTGCTAATTTGCCAAAAACAGTCCCGGCAATTCGGGACTGTTTGTTATACTGTCAGATGCGTTGAATATCTGATCCAGGCACACTTTATCTATGAATGAAGTGCTGCAATCCGAAGTGTTCTTTTTCATAACCTCTATTGCCGTCATAGTGCTGACGGGTCTTGCGGTGGGAGTTTTGGTGTACTTTATTTCCGTTGTCAAGGATCTGAAGCATGTTGCCAGAGTAGCGCGCAGAGAAGCTGATCATATCGCTTCTGATTTGGCGGATTTTCGGGCAGAGAATCATTTGCCGAATTTTTTGAAAAAAATTTTCAACCGCAGGCACAAGATTAAAATTAAACATTAAGAAAAACAACGTGACATTGAGTACTAGAGCAAAGGTAGGAATATCTCTTTCCGCGATCGCCGCGGCGATTGGCGGCAGAGACGGAGCGGCGTCGGCTTATCAGAAGCTGCGCGACAGGGACCGGATCGAAACAGACGATTTGATACGAGACCTTCGCGGATATTGGACGGTATTGAAGGGAAAATATGGTAATAAACCCAAAAAGCGGTCCAAATCAAAAAAATAAATCCAGCACCTTCCTGTCGGGGTATTGCACCCCGCAGGAAGGCTATATTGAGCCATTCATCCCCGCAGCAAGCTGCGGGGTATTCTGGAAGGTGCTGGATAAATTTCTGGTAGGAACTTCGGGATGGCAGTACAAAGACTGAATGACGCAAAAGCGGCTGCCAGCAAAAACGCTCGTTATCTGAAGCATTTGTTGGCCCGCCCGCCATCGCAAGCTTGAAGCTTGGCTCGGTGGCTCGCGGCGGGTATAATTTGATTTATGACACTAGGCGATCTAAAAACCGGCAAAGTTGCTGTTTTAGGCATGGGTGTAAATCACGAGGCGCTGGCCAAATATCTGCAAAAACAAGGGGTCAGCTTTCAGGTGATTGACGGCTGGAAAACAGATGCAGAGCTCGCAGAGCGTTTGTCGGGCTTTGATATTATTTTTCGGACGCCAGGTGTGCCTTTTTTTTCGAAATCAATACAAACCCTGAAGCGGAGGGGGGCGAAGATCTACAGTCAGACCAAGCTTTTTTTTGATTTGTGCCAGGCGCCGATTATCGGTGTCACCGGAACAAAAGGCAAAGGCACAACTTCGACCTTAATTTTTAAGATTCTGGAGGCGGCCGCCCTTCGACAAGCTCATGGCCGCAAGGTGTACCTTGCGGGAAATATCGGACGAGATCCATTCGAGTTTATTGATAAGCTGACTCCAAACGATTTTGTCATTCTTGAACTCTCCAGCTTTCAACTCCAAGATCTCCATAAAAGTCCCCACATTGCTGTTGTATTGAAAATAACTCCGGAACATCTCGATCACCATCAAGACCTCGCTGAATATATTGAAGCAAAAACCTCGATCGTTAGATTCCAATCCGCGTCAGATTTCGCGGTATTGAGCTATGATTCAGAAAGCACTCGGACATTCGCCGGTAAAACAAAGGCGCGGATTGTTTGGAATTCGATCAAGCAAGAAGTAAAACCCGGATGCTACGCTACAGATCGGAAAATTTTTTTGAACGGTGAAATTGTGGCGAAAACAGCAGAAGTCGCCCTGCTGGGAAGGTTTAACCTAGAAAACGTCACCGCGGCGATAGCGGCTGCCGCAGCCGCAGGTGTGACTGATGGTACAACAATCAAGAAAGCGATTTCCGAGTTCCGGGGATTGCCACATCGTTTAGAATTTATTGCTGAAATTGGGAAGGTAAAATTTTACAATGATTCTTTTGCCACCACACCCGAAACCACGGTTGCCGCGTTGACAGCTTTTGCAGATCCTATAGTTTTGATCGCTGGCGGATCAGAAAAAAAATCTGACTATGCAGAGCTTGGCAAGAAAATCGCGGAATCAAAGGTCAAGACTCTTATCGCCATCGGCGTGACCGGGCCGAAGATCGCAAAGCTTGCCAGAGACGCGGGTTTTGCCGGAAAAATATTTGATACTGGACTCAATGACATGGAACAGATAATTGCCAAGGCCAACGAAGCCGCAGATCCCGGAGATGTGGTTTTGCTTTCACCAGCCTCGGCAAGCTTTGACATGTTTGACAATTATAAACAGCGGGGCGAGCTTTTTAGTAAATTCGTATCAAAACTTGCGAAATAAAATTACAGACAAATACTGGAAAAAACCGGATCAAACTTTGCTTGGTGTAGTGTTATTGCTGCTTCTGATTGGCCTAGCGGCCGTGTCCTCGGCTTCCAGCGTGCTGTCTTTTCAGCGGTTTGGCCACAATAACTATTATTTTTTCCGACAAATCGGGTTCGTAACAGTGGGGCTGCTGGCGCTCTTTATTTTTAGCAGGATTGATTATCATTTTTGGAAAAAGAAAGCCCGTCTGCTCCTCATCGGATCAGTCCTTGTCCTTGGATTGGTTTTGGTCCCTGGCCTTGGGTTTAAAAGCGGGGGAACGACAGCGTGGTTTTCAATCGGGGCTTTTTTGCTGCAACCGTCGGAATTTGTGAAACTGTCTCTTGTATTTTATCTTGCTTACTGGTTTGATCGTAAGGTGGGAGCGGAAAGCAATTTTTGGTTTGGAATATTGCCTCCATTGTCTGTAGCCGCCGGCCTTGTGGGATTGCTGCTTCTGCAGCCAGACCTGGGTACAGCAATTGTTTACGCAATCATCACATTCGTGATTTTATTTGTTGCCGGAACAAAATACAAATATTTGTTCGGGCTCGCGGCAGCCGCGGGTGTTGCTTTGTGGTTTGTTGTGCAGACCGCACCATACCGTATAGCCCGCATAACGGCTTTTTTGAACCCCAAACTTGATCCCCAGGGCATCGGGTACCACATTACTCAGGCTTTGATTGCGATTGGTTCAGGAGGGCTATGGGGATATGGCTTTGGCGCGTCAAGGCAAAAACACAACTATTTGCCGGAATCGATCGGCGACTCCATATTTGCTGTTATGGCAGAAGAACTGGGTTTTGTACGGATCCTTGTTATTGTTCTGCTGTTTACGGCGTTTGCAATATTGGGACTGCGGATTGCGAAGCTTGCCCCAGACCGGTTCGGACAGCTTGCTGCCGTGGGAATAACCGGCTGGATAGTTTTTCAGGCAATGGTTAATATGGGCGCGATTTCCAACCTTTTGCCTCTAACCGGCATCACTTTGCCATTTATCAGCTACGGCGGTTCATCGCTGCTGGCATTGTCTGTGGCAACTGGGGTTTTGCTGAATATTTCGAGACAACGGGCATAAATGGTATAATTTATAAACTGTGAAAACCGTCCAAAAAAAGCTCCAAGAGCTAAAAATTCAGATTCTAGAGCGGGAAAATCGGCAGCAGCCAATGCTGACAAATTCGCGTCTGTTTTTTTCGCGGTTCGGGTTTGGGTATCCTTTAACGCGACTTAAGAATTTGGCAATTTTCATTGTTGGCAGCGCGTTATGTATCGGAGCTTTCGCAGGGATATCAGAGATTTCTTCTGGAATACATTTTTCAAAAAAAGTTTTAGGCGAAGCAACAATCGGTCTTGAGTTTCTAGAAGAGCAAAATATAGCCGCAGCGCGCGAGCAGTTTTTTCGCGCTAGGCAAAGCATTGAAAGTTCCGGCGAAATCTTGGTCAAAGCTGCCCAAGTTTCACCTCTTGGTCAGGAAATGGATGAGCTGTTTGCGGCCTCCACATACATTTTAAATGCGCTTGAGAGACTGAAGCAGGCAAATTTCACCGACAGTTTGAGCCTCAAATGGGATATCGGAGCCAACTCTTCTTCTCAGGATTTTTACGTCAATCTTAAACAGGCACGCCAAGTCTGGATGACAGCCAGTGATGAAATCCGCGCGGCCGATGAAATCCTTGCCTCAATCCCGGCAGATGTCCTCCCCAGCGATATTCGGAAAAAAGCAAAAGACGGAAGACAGCTTTTGTCAGATGGCTTGATCGGCCTTGATCAGGCGATTAGTTTTAGTGATTTTGTTCTAACCCTCCTTGGTGGAGAAAAGAAAACTTATCTTTTAGTTTTTCAAAATAACAACGAGGCGCGCGCCACTGGCGGTTTCATCGGCACCTACGGATTGCTCGAACTAGGCAATGGAACCTTGAAGATAAATAAAATCGAATCTATTTACGCCTTGGACGGTCAGCTCAAGGAAGCCATTGCCGCGCCAGGACCCATGCAGCGGCTGGTCACTCCTTTTTGGGGTATGCGCGATAGCAACTGGTTTGCGGATTTTCCCACCTCAAGCCGCAAAATGCTGCAGTTCTTGGAAAAGGAAAGCGGCGTCCTGGCAGAAGGGGTGATTTCTTTTACTCCTGATTTTTTTGAAGAAGTTCTCAAGCTCACTGGTCCTGTGGCCATGCCCGAATATGGGGAGGTTTTGACTGCGGATAATTTTCGCGACGTGGTCCAGTACAAAACTTCGATTGATTATGATCGGCAGCTCAACGAGCCCAAAAAGTTTTTGTCTGATTTCACACCCAAGCTTCTATCGAAGCTCCAGAATTTCAACGAAGAACAGCGCGTACAGTTTGCGCAGATTTTTCGGAAGGCGGTAGCGGAAAAGCATTTTATGTTGTTCTCGCTTGACCCGAAGCTGCAGGAACGGATTTTAGATTTTAATGCCGCTGGAAACGTAAAAAAAACCGGAGGAGATTATCTTTCGATTGTTCATAGCAACGTCGGCGGCGGCAAAACTGACCAGGGGATAGCGCAAAGCGTGGACAAGACCGTCGAAATCGATGCTTTGGGAAGACAAACTGTTACGCTCCGGATAACGCGCAGTCACGAAGCCATGAATGAAAAATATTTCCCGACCAATGTTGATTTTATGAGAGTGTTCGTACCGGAAGGATCGAAAATCATCAGTGTTTCCGGTTTTGACCATGCCCCCATGCCCGCGTCCTCTAGGGCTGGAGCCGCTACTGACACAGATTTAAATTTTTGGGACATTGGCATCAGGCAGGACATGAATACCAAGATTTATGTTGGCCGCGAGTCAGGTTATACGGTTTTTATGGATTGGCTGATTCTGGAGCAAGGACAGACAAAAACCGTTGAGCTGAAATACCAGCTTCCAATCCTAAACCGGCGGTACTCGCAGCTTTTGCAGAAACAGCCTGGCGCGAGAGAATTTCAATTTACCTTGAAAGTACGAGGGATAGAAAACCCTGTGTTTGTTTATCCTGAGGAATGGAAAACTGAAACAGTCGACGAGGACCGGCTCTACGCGGTAATCGGAGAGTAAAATGTCTTCGATATTGCGTTCAACAATTTTTATTGCCATTTTTACCATTCTCACCAAGATTCTGGGATTGGCAAAGTTTATCGTGCTTTCAAACCGATTCGGCGCGGGGCGCGAGACTGATATATTCTTTGCGGCATTTCGTGTGCCGGATTTTATTTTCAATCTCCTGATCGCCGGAACCCTGTCCGTCGCGTTCATTCCAGTATTTGTGTCCTATCTCGGGCGGGATCGGCGGCAAGCATTTGTTTTAGCTTCTACCGTATTCAACCTGACACTGCTTGTTATGAGCAGTTTTGCTTTGCTGGGCTTCGTCTTTGCGCCAGTGCTCGTCGGGCTTATTGCTCCCGGGTTTGACGCGGATGCGCGCGCAGAAACAATTACGATTACTCGCATTCTCATGCTTTCTCCCTTGATTTTTAGTCTATCCAGCATCCTCACCAGTATTTTGCATTCATTCAAACGTTTCTATATCGCCGCTGTTTCGCCGATTTTTTATAACCTGGCCATCATTCTCGGAATCATATACCTTTACCCGCGACACGGATTCATTGGAGTAGTTTGGGGAGTCATCGCTGGTGCCATGCTGCATTTTTTGATTCAGCTGCCGGCCAGCATTCGTCTTGGTCTGGTTCCGCTGCGCCATTTGGATCTGGGACACGCAGGCGTTAAAAAAATCGGCAAATTATTTTTGCCGCGGATTTTAGGAATTGATTTGGGTCAAATAAGTCTCCTCGTCGCCTCCATCATCGGTAGCACCATGGCTGTCGGTAGCATCGCGCAATTTACTTACGCCTATGACCTGGAGACACTTCCCTTGGGCGTGTTTGCCATAGCGTTTGCCGTAACAGCGTTTCCGGTTCTGTCCGAATATGCAAGCAAGAATGACATCAGCGGTTTTCGAACATTTTTGTCAAAGACTATGGTCCAACTGCTTTTTTTGATTATTCCTCTGTCAGTGTCTATGCTGATTTTAAGGGCGCAAATTGTGCGGCTTATCTTCGGTGCGCTTCAGGGAACAAAATTTACTTTTGAAGACACGAGAATTACGGCTTATACTCTCGGATTTTTTGCGATCTCATTGTTTGCGCAGGCCCTTATCCCGCTGCTGGCTCGCAGTTTTTACGCACTCCAAAACACCATCATTCCTGTCGCGGCTGGAGCGCTGGCAGCTGTATTCAACATCATCCTGGCCTTTATTTTTACTCGTCGGTTCGGAGTTCCTTCTATGGCCTTGGCATTTTCCATTGCCGCCATTCTTGATATGATCGTGCTGTTTCTGATCCTTCGCCGCCGGCTCGGCAACGATTTAAATGATGATTTTCTATTTTTACGCGTCTTAAAAATTTGTATCGCGTCAGTGGTAATGGGTACTATTTCTTATGGCGCGCTATACGCGATCGCGCCTCTTGTGAATATGCAGACCTATCTCGGGATCCTTTTGCAGGCCGCAGGTTCGCTTTTGCTCGGGGGTGTCGCCTATCTTTTTGCCGGGCTAGTGATCCGGCTTCCTGAGGCTGGCGAGTTTGTGGGCGTGCTCAAGACATGGTTTGCCAAATTTTCCAAGCCAGTGGTCTCCGCTGTGGAAAATTTGTTCCAGTAAAGGGGATTGACACAAAGCGCTGCTGTGAGTAAAATCTAATTTATTATGTCAAAGAAACATCTTTTAACTGCAGAGGGTTTAGAGAAATTAAAGAAAGAGTTGGAGCTTCTTACGGGTCAGCGACGCAAAGAGGTGATTGAGCGCATCCAGGAAGCAGTCGCGCACGGCGATCTTTCCGAAAACGCTGACTATGCGCAAGCCAAAGAAGAGCAATCATTCATCGAAGGACGTATTCAGGAGCTTGAGGAGATTCTCAAAAACGCGGAGATCATAAAATCTAATGGTCACAGCAATATTGTGGCAGTCGGATCTACAGTAAAGGTCAATGTTAATGGCGGTGAGAGAACTTATACGATCGTCGGCTCCAACGAAGCCAATCCTGCTGCCGGTAGAATCTCCAATGAATCTGTGGTAGGCCAGAAGCTGCTTGGTTTGAAAAAAGGGGATAAGGTGGAGATCGAAACTCCAGGCGGAAAATCAGTTTACGAAGTTTTGGAAATTTCGTAAATCACTTGAAATACATCGAGCCAACAGCTGAAAGCTGTTGGCTCTTGGTTTTTGGGTAGGTTCCCCGGACTCTTTTATTCCTGCTTGACGCTCGCAGGCGGTACGCCCGTGGTCCAGTCTTCGACGAGCCCCAATTCTTTCATGCGGATGATGCAGGGTGCAATACCTGCAGGCGGGAGTCCGGCGTCGAGGGCCGTACGGAGATTCGCTGCGACCTGTTCGAGAGCATCTTCAGCAGCAGATTTTCTCGTGTCAGGAGTCAATCTCTCAAATTCATCCAAAATACGTCCAACTTCTCTTAGAGCCAGTTCAGTGATGTTCACAGTTCCTCCTTACTTAGTACTCTTAATGCTTCTCAAATAACAGCGCAATTTATTGTTTATTGGTGGTTTATGGTATAATTTGAATTACATTTATGACGGAAAAAGAAGAGAAACTCTATCAGGACCGGCTCAAAAAACTCGAGACCCTGAAAAAAGCAGGCATTGATCCTTACCCTGCCGAGGCTGCTCGTGACCACAGCGTGGCCGAAGTTTTGGCAGATTTTGCCAAGCTCTCCAAAGGCAGGAAAAAGATTACGCTTGTGGGACGAATAAAAGCGCTGCGCGTTCATGGCGGTTTGGTTTTTGGCAATATTGAGGACGGTTCAGGTTCCATGCAGTTTATGCTGCGGGAGGAAGATTTAGGCAAAGACAAGCTGGAGCTGTTTGCCAATTTTGACATGGGTGATTTTTTTGCAGCTACAGGATCATTGATCGAAACCAAACGCGGCGAAAAAACTTTACTGCTTTCCGAATTTAAAATGCTAACCAAGAGCCTGAGAGCGCTGCCTGATCAGTTTCACGGCCTGAAAGACACGGAAACCAGACTGCGCAAGCGCTACCTCGATTTGCTTGCTAACCCAGAGGTCAGAGAGATGTTCAGAAAAAAATCTGTGTTTTGGAATACAGTAAGAGAGTATTTGGTTAAGCGCGGATTTTTGGAGGTTGAAACGCCAGTGCTCGAAGCAGTACCAGGCGGCGCAGAAGCCGAGCCATTCATTACGCACCATAACGCGCTTGCTCGTGATTTTTATCTGCGCATTTCCCTGGAGCTTCCTCTGAAGCGTCTGCTTGTCGGCGGCTATGAAAAAGTTTTTGAAATCGGCCGTATCTTCCGCAACGAAGGAATTTCGACTGAGCATCTTCAGGATTATACGCAGATGGAATTTTACTGGGCTTACGCAGATTACAATGATTTGATGGGAATGCTTGGAGAGCTTTATCCGCAAATCGTAAAGAATTTATTTGGCACTACTAAGGTTACGAATCAAAGCGTGGAAATTGACTGGGGCAAAAAATGGAAACGATATGATTATTACGATCTCTTCCAGGAGCATACTGGGATAGATCTTTCGAAAACCACTGTAGCAGAGTTAAAAGCAAAAGCTGAACAGCTCAAAATCAGGTACGAAAAATTTGCTGATAAGGGTAGGCTCATTGATTTGATTTACAAAAAGACGGTTAGACCGAAATTGATTGAGCCGGGATTTCTTCTAGACCCTCCTGTGGAAATCGAGCCGCTTGCCAAACGAACTCCCAAAGACCCCAATAGAGTCGAGCGGGTTCAGGTTATGGCATGGGGCACTGAGCTTGGAAAAGGATTTTCCGAACTCAATGATCCGATTGACCAGCGGGGCCGCTTTGAAGATCAAATGAAGCTTCGGGAGGCTGGCGACAAGGAAGCGCAGCAGCTTGACGAAGATTTTGTAGAAGCCCTGGAATTTGGCATGCCACCGGCTGCTGGTTTTGGCATGTCAGAGCGATTGTTCGCGGTACTAATGGATAAATCAGTCAGAGAGACAGTTATTTTCCCGCCGATGAAAGAAAGTAAATGAAACTGCTGCTAGGGACCACCAATCCCGGAAAGATTGCGGATTACACGAAATATTTGCAGGATATGCGCCTCGAGATTGTCACTCTTAAGGATTTAGGACTGATTGTGGAAGAACCGCTGGAGATAGGAGAGACGTATAAGGACAACGCTCTTTTGAAAGCCAGATTTTACGCGGAGAGAACCGAATACCCGACGCTAGCTGATGACGGAGGGTTTGAGGCCGAAGCGCTCGATGGCTGGCCTGGCTTGGAAAGCAAGCGCTGGGTGGGGCCGCACGGCACAGACCAGGACAGAGTGAATAAGCTGATGGAAATGATGAAGGGTGAGAAAAATCGCGGGGCCAAGCTAATTCTCACAGTGTGCGTCTATCTGCCTGCGGCACGGGAAGCGATATTCGTGGAAAACGCGATTGAAGGAATCATTCCAGAGAAGCCCGGTGCGAAGATGGTTGAAGGGTTTCCTTACCGCTCCGTGCTGTTTCTCCCGCAGTATAATAAATTTTACATCGATTTATCTGGAGAAGAACACGAAGAAATCAATCACCGCAGGCAAGCTTGCAAAGAATTACTATTAAAACTTGAGCCGTATCTGAATTAGTAACGAATAACAGATAACGAGTAACAAAATGCTAGATATCAAATTTATCAGAGAAAATCAGAAGCTCATTGAAAAAAATAACAAAGATCGAGGTGTGAAGCTTGATCTGGGAAGGCTTTTAGAATTGGACGAGAAACGGCGCGCACAGATCCACGAGATCGATTTGAAACGCGCGGAACTGAAAAAATCCTCCAAGGTAAAACCAGTACCCGACGAAATAAAAAAACTGAAAAAACTCGGTGAGACCATCAAGAAAACGGAAAGCGAGCTGGCAAAAACTGAAACCCAGTTCAAGGAACTTCTCCAGAAGGTGCCAAACCTTACGCACGCAGACGCTCCTGTTGGCGGCGAAAATGATTTCAAGATTCTCGAGACTGCTGGCAGGCCACCTAAATTTGATTTTAAAGCCAAGGATCATGAACAGCTTCTCACTAATCTTGACCTGATTGATTTTGAACGCGGCGCAAAGGTCGCGGAAAGCAAATTTTATTTTGCCAAAAAAGATCTCGTGCGTTTGAACCAGTCATTGATCAGCTATGGGATTGATGTGCTTTCAGGCCATGGCTACACGCTTGTTGAGACTCCAGACCTTGCAAAAAATAAAATCTTGGAGGGAATTGGATTCAATCCGCGCGGTCCCGAGACCCAGGTCTATTCTGTAGAAAATACAGAGCTCAGCTTGATAGGTACCGCGGAAATAACAATGGGTGGATATCACGCTGATGAGGTTTTGGATCTATCAAGGGGGGCGAAGCGATATGCCGCACTCTCTCACTGTTTTCGGACAGAGGCTGGCGCCTACGGCAAAGAGAGTAAAGGACTTTACCGCGTCCATCAATTTACAAAGCTGGAGATGTTCGTTTATTGCAAGCCAGAAGACAGCGAGGATATGCACGCAGAGCTTTTATCCATAGAAAAAGAAATTTGTGATGGATTAAAAATACCTTATCGTGTCATTGATATCGCTAGCGGAGATTTGGGGGCTCCCGCGTACCGTAAATACGACATCGAAGCGTGGATGGTTATAAAAAATGATTATGGGGAGATTACCAGCACCAGTAACTGTACTGATTATCAAGCCAGAAGACTGAATATCAAATACAAAAATCCTGACGGATCGAGCGAGTTTGTGCATACTCTAAATGGTACTGCGATTGTGACCAGCAGGTTTCCTTTGGCTATTGTCGAAAATCATCAGCAAAAGGATGGATCAGTCCGTTTACCAAAGATTTTGCAAAAATATATGGGTAAAGAGGAGATTCGATGACAGAAAAGCAGGTCGTGGTCGCCAACCAGCTAGTGAACTATTTAAGCAATGAGGTCGTTGATCCAGCCGCACAAACGGTTGTTTTTTTACACGGCTGGCGTTCAGAGGCTGCGGTTTGGCGGCCAGTAATGGACAGGCTCGGCCGCCGCTACAGGCAATTTGCCCTGGATCTTCCTGGCTTTGGCAAATCCGAGAAGCCAAAACATATCTTTACCCTTGTTGATTATGCAACCGTGGTTCTAGGGTTTATCAAAAAAATGGAACTAAAAAAAATCGTCGTGGTCGGACATTCGTTCGGTGGCCGCGTGGTTATCAAGTTGTCTGCGTTGGAACCTGATATCGTGGAAAAATTAATCTTGGTTGACAGTGCTGGTTTTAGGCTTCATGGAAAAAGGAATGCCGTGCTGCGCATCGTAGCTAAAATGCTTAAGCCATTTTTTATGATACCTGGACTAAGGACGCTTCGCTTGCCTATTTACCGCGTCATGGGAGCCGAGGATTACCTGGCCACCCCCGAGCTTCGTGAAACCTTTCTTAATGTTATCAATGAGGATCTCACCGCTCTGCTGGGGTACGTCAGGCAGGAAACTTTGATTGTGTGGGGCGGCAGAGACGAGGATACCCCCCTTATGTTAGCTATGTGGCTAAAAGAACATATCCCACATTCGGATTTGGTGATTTTCCATAACGCGGGGCATTTTAGTTTTCTTGATGAGCCCGATAAATTTGTAGGAACGGTGCGTGATTTTCTAAAAGCCTGACATGTTTAAAGCTGTCAAAAGGTTTATATATTTACTGCAGCTTGATAATTATAGCCTCGGCCGGTTTTGGCATGTCATTGTAAAAAAACCTTTTTCCGCGGAGCAAGCCCGTCAGAAAATAATCTGGACTCCAAAACTTGCTCTCATTTTTTCTACGGCTTTATTTTTGCAACTCGCAGCTTCGTATTTGATCGCTAGACCGCTGGTAGCGCACGAGGTGTATCTCGGACTTTTTCCAATCGCATTTTTATTTCTGTTCATTTTGCTGAGTTTTTTTCATTTTCTTTTTTTGAGCCTCGCGGTAGTTGCGCTTTCTCCTCTAGATTATTCGGTCAAAGGTTTTTTAGCGGCGCGGGCCAAAAATAAGATTCGCGTCCAAAAGGATTTGAAAATCATCGGCATTACCGGCAGCTACGGCAAAACCACCATGAAAGAAATTTTAGCCACGGTGCTGTCAGTGAAGTACAAGGTTTTGAAAACTCCTGACAGCGTAAATACTCCAGTTGGAATCTCCAGGCTTATTCTCAAGGACTTAACTGCGGATAAGGAGATTTTTATCGTGGAAATGGGGGCCTACCGCAGGGGCGAGATTAAAGCTCTTTGCGAAATCGCGACCCCTGACATTGCTGTGCTGACAGGCATCAACGAAGCGCATTTAGAGAGATTCGGCAGCATTGAAAATACGATCAAGGCGAAATTTGAAATCGTCGAAAATGCCAAGTCTGACGCTTTGATTGTTTTGAATAATGACAACTTTTTCGTGCGCGAAAATTATAAATTCCATCTGGGGACGCGCGGCGTAGATTTTTATAAAGCCACAGAGCGGCAGCTCGATTATCCGGCTGTGCCTTTGCTTGGCGAATATATTTGGGGCACGATAAATGCCTGTGTTATAATTGCAAAGAAGCTTGGCATGAATGACCAGGAGATTCTGCGCGGAATAGCGAAAATCAAACCGGTTCCGCACCGCCTCGAAAAGATTGAAAATCCCAATGGCATTACTATTATCGACGACAGTTACAATGGCAATCCCGACGGAGTCAAGGAAGCTATAAAGGTCTTGGGCAAATTTGAAGGCAGACGGAAAATTTACATTACGCCTGGGCTCGTCGAAGCAGGGGAAAGAATAAAAACAGTTCATAACCGCATTGGTGAGAGTTTAAATCCAGTCGCAGATCTTGTGATTTTGATCAAGAATTCTGTCACGCCGTTTATCGCCGAAAAGCTTGATCCGAAAAAAGTCATATGGTTTGAGAGCGCGCAGGAGGCGCACGCTTCACTACCGAACATTCTCAAATCAGGAGACGTGATTTTGTTCCAAAATGACTGGCCAGACAACTATATCTAAATAACATGGCAAACTTGAAAATTTCTATCGGGGCGAACATCGGCGTATTTTTCGGCAGCCGCAGTCCAGAACATGATATTTCAATAATCACCGGACAGCTCATCATTTCTGGCCTCAAGAAGATGGGCATGAAAGTCGTGCCAGTTTATCTTGATAAAGAAGGCATGTGGCGGATTGGCGATGATCTGGGAAATCTCAAGACCTTTACCGAAGATAAAAGCCTTGCTGGTTTCGAAAAGTATTACCTTGACCTCGAAAAATCACAAGGTAGGCTGGTATTTCGCAAAAAAGGCCTGGCTGGAAAAGAAATCATCGTTGATCTGGCGTTCCCGGCTTTCCACGGGGCCAAAGGCGAGGACGGCGCTGTCCAGGGCTTGTTTGAAATGTTCAACGTGCCATACGTTGGTTGCCCAGTGCCCGCCAGCGCGGTTGCCATGGATAAAATTCTCACTAAACAGTTTTATAAAGCGAACAATATCCCGACTACGGAATTCGTTTCTTTCAGGCTCGCAGACTGGCTGACGGACAAGAACGCAATAATTAAAAATATCTCCAAGCTAAAATGGCCACTATTTGTAAAGCCGCCCTTGCTTGGTTCGTCTATCGGTATCACTAAGGCCCACAATCAAAAAGAACTAGAGTTTGGCGTTGAGGTTGCCTTGCATTACGGAAACACAGTCCTCGTTGAAGAGGGCGTGGAAAAGCTTGTGGATGTGACGTGCGCGGTTTTGGGACATGCGAACCCCAAGGCCTCGTTTTTGCAAGAATCAGTTTTTGAAAAAGAGCTTTTGTCTTATGACGACAAATATTTAAACGATGGGGGAGCGCAGACCGGCAAATCCTCGAAGAGCGTAGTGATTCCGGCCAGGCTTGATGACAAAACCACCAAGGAAATCCAGGAAATGTCAGTGAAAATCTTCAAACTTCTCGGTTGCAGCGGTATCGCGCGTTTTGATTTTCTCTACAACAAAGAAACCAGGCAGTATTTTGCCAACGAAATAAATCCGCTGCCCGGCACGCTTTATCATCACCTATGGCAAAAAACCGGCGTCGAGCTTGACCAGCTTTTGCAAACGCTCTTGGATAGCGCAAAGGAAGCGCAAGATGAAAAAAATCGTTACAAGACTACCTTTGAGTCTGACATCTTGAAAATGGCGAAATCTACCAAGCTCAATTTGAAAAAAGATGGTTAGAGAATCGCGTTTTCGCAATCCAGAGTTTCAGGAAAAATTGGCCAGGGCAAGGCGCTATGAGCGAAAGACTGGCCTTTATTTTAGCTGGCGGAGTTTTATTATTCTCGGCTTGTTTTTGACCGCTGTTTATTTTTTAGCCATTTCCAAAAAGTTTTTGGTTACGCAAGCCGCGGTAAGCGGTACGGGAGCGAGCGCCGAAGAAATCAGCGCAGTGCTTACACGAATGCGCAATGAGCGTTTCGGTTACGTGATTCCGCGAAACCATATTCTCATTCTCGATGAAGAAAAATTGCTATTTGAAATCCAGCAGGAATTTCCCGCTGTCAGAAGCATTTCCGCTTTAAAAAAAATCTGGCCGGACCAGATCGCCGTTGCCATCGAAGAGCGTGTTCCAAAATATGTTTGGCAGAGCGGCAGTGATTTTTACCTATTGGATCAGGACGGAGTTGTTTTTCAAGCAATTGCTTCCTATGCGCCGGAAACCTTTTCCCAGGCTCTGATCATCGATACCTCAGCCGCGCCCGTGACCGCAGGCGAAGGCCTAAGTATAAAGCCGATTTTAGAATTTGTAAGCAGAGCCAAGGATGCCTGGCAAACTCATATCAATCAGGCCGGGCTAGTACATTTTTCCGTTCCCGGCGGAAAAAGCCAGGATATTTTGGTGAAAACCACAATCGGTTTCAATGTACTTTTCGATCTCGAGCGCGATCCTGTCGAACAGCTCGAGAACCTCAAGATCCTATTGAACCGGGAGATATTGCCGGAGACCCATGGCGGACTTTCCTATATAGACTTGCGCTTGCCTCACATGGCGTATTATTGTTATAAGGATGCGCCTTGCGCGCCAGAATACGCAACTTCAACCCAGCCCAGCATATGAAAAACATTTATGTAATCTCAGTCGGTGGTTCGCTCATCGCTCCTGATGGCATCGATAAAAATTTTTTGAAGAAATTTTGCTTGGCGCTAATGACATCTGCCAAAGGCAAGCAGTTTGTCGTCATTCCTGGCGGCGGAGCAACTGCCAGGCAGTATCAGAAAGCCGCCGAGGAACTTGGTAAAGCAAGCAATGATGATCTTGATTGGATTGGCATTGCCGCGAATGTTTTGCATTCCCATTTCCTGCGCGCGATTTTTGGCAAATACGCTCACCCAGGGATCGTGGAGCTGAATTCGAAAACACCTGATATCAAAAAATCGATAGCAATCGCTCGCGGTGGATTGAAACCGGGAGGGACATCTGACAGCACGGCTGTAAAGTTTGCAGAAAAATTTAAAGCTAAAACCGTCATCAACCTCACCAACGTTTCAGGTGTTTATGACCGCGATCCGCGCAAATTTAAGAATGCAAAACTGATCCCCCACATGTCTTGGGCGCAGCTAAAAAAACAATTTGGCACCAAAAAAACACCGGGGCGCAATCTGCCGTTCGATTCGGCAGCCGCGGATATGGCCGCGAAACTAAAATTGTGCGCAGCGATCATGAATGGCCGCGACCTTAAAAACTTTCAGAGTTTTCTAGACGGTCAAGCTTTTACCGGAACGCTGATTCAATAACATTCGTAATTAAGATATTACGTAAAACCAAGCAATTGCTTGAAAATGCGTAATGAAAATAAATTTAAAATTTCAATTGACTGTGTATCGAGTTACGTAGATGTGGCCTTTAAAGCCAGGAGCGTCAGCATAGGAGCGCTCGCTCTGTTCACGCCAATTTTTGGGAAGGCCGGGTTTGGACCCGCCGAAGCCAGTGGTCCAAAGAAGCCAGACAGTCTGGCCCTTTTTAAATTTATCCAGGTCCAAAATGAGGTCGTCATCAGTGAGGATCGCAGTTCCGGAAAAATGCGGGATGTCCCTGAGGCGGCGGTCAGAGATGAGCTGCGGGTCAATCCCGGTTTCATTATAGTATTTGAAAGTAAAATAGATAAAGCTCGAGCCCACAATGATTTTATCGTTGCTGCCAGCTTCGATGTTCACGACCTCAGACGCGGCAGCCATGCCTGGTTTGCCTTTGATATCCATGACCTGCCAGTTGCCAAAAAAAGCGTAAGTCATTGCCCCGAGGAAAATCACAACAAGGGGGATTTGTATGGCACGCTTGCCAATATGCCACAGCGCGAGCATCACGAGCAGGGAAAAGAAGCTCGAGGCAAACACAAAGTAGCGATCAAGATAAATGTCAGTCTTAAGCGACAGCAGAACCGCGGCTGCGACCGGCATGAGCACGCTCGCGACCACAAACCATTTGTAAAAATTGGATGATTTTTTGATGACGTAAAAGAATATCAGCAATGTTACCAGGGTTGCGATCACCAGAACACTGTTTCGAACTCCTGTCCCGCCAAAGATCATTTTCCAAAGCGTGCCTGGAATCGACCAGGCATTCATGGGCGGAATCCAGTACGATTCCTGTACTCTTGCCACCTGCTGCATAAATGTGGGCAGCCACGGAACATAGAGAATGGCAGCGCCTGCGTAGACAGCTGCGGCAGCCAGAATATTTTTGTAACTGCGGTATTTGATGATATGCATCAAAATAAACAATCCCTGAGCCGCGATAGTAAACACCAGATAATAATGCGTGTAAAGCATGGCGGCGACTGTGAGACTGTAACCAATCCAGTACTTTTTACGTACACCTTCGCTCTGCAGGGCCTTGGCCATAAAATAGCTTGACCAGAGGGCCAAAAACGTCCCTAGCGTGTACATTCGCGCCTCCAGGGCATATTGGATCTGAAACGGATTGAGAGCGATTGCCAGGGCAGCTAGAAGCGCTAAACGGCGGCCCCAGGCGACTTTGACAAACGCGTATGCTGCCCAAACGGTCAGAACGCCAAAAATTATGGACAGCAGGCGCAGAGACATGAGGTGCTCCCCGGCAAAACCAGTCCACAGCCTGAGGATCCAGTAGTAGAGCGGGGGATGAACATCAAGGCCAATGCGGTACATCATTTCATCCCAGGAATAGCGCATATAAAGCGCGGAAAAAGCTTCGTCGTGCCACAGGGCAAGCGCTGTGTTGTTGTAAAACCGCAGCAGACCAGCAATGATTAAGATCGGGTATATGAAGAGGCTCATGGTTTTTCGTAAACAACCATTACAAACTGGCCGAATTTATTTTGTTCCGTATGAACCACCCTGGTGTCCGGATGCGCCTGCACAAATTTTATCCGATCAAACATGGTGGACATGGTGAACACAACCTGATCGCCAGATTTGAGATTGGCCTGGTAGGTATTGGCTGGGTCAAGCAGGGTATACGGCTGGTTGGTTTCGGTCGTGAAATACTCGACAGTCTGTACGGAAAATTTGTCCAAAGACAGATATGTTTTGTTTTTTTGATTGCGGTCGTTTAAATAACGGCTGACATTGGTGAGATCTGAGCGGAAAGCATAGTAATATTCAGGCGCGTTTCCGGCCACGCCGAAATAAAGATAAAAATTGAAAATAAAAATAAATGACAGGAAAAGGATCGCCAGCATGTTGCTCACATTTTTTAAACGCGCCAGATATGCGTTTGTCGTAATTATTCTCCACAATCCATATACTGACCATGCCGGCATGATAAATATTGCCGGGATGACGCCGACGAGCCGTAGGCCGTGGGGAATGCCTTCGGCAGTAGTAACCTCAGGGACAAGCATTGCCCAAAACCATGCGGCCACAAGCGCCATGTAAAATGTTTTTTCGTCGAACTGTTTGCGGATGGCGTCCCAAAGAAATTTAATGCCAGCGAAAGTAAATATTATCAGCGATATCGCAAAGAAAGGGCTGATGACAGAGGTCAGAAATGGAAACTCTGATATATTGTGGCGCCAGTTAGCATCGCCAGTTGTGAAAAACCCGAGCATGGTCATGCGAAATACTTCCAGGAACGTGCCGATAACATCCCCGTTGTTGAGATCCTTGGAAAAAATCGAAACGTGTCCGGCCCTCCCCATAAAGCTTCCGGGATGGGTAATGAAATAATAAGCTAGCGGGAAAATAGTAATAAGAAATGCTACTGCGGCAATGATTTTCGGTTTTAGATATTCATGGAAAATTTCACGGACGCGGTCGCGGAAGGCCAGCAGCAGCGAGACCTTGAACGCGATAAGCAAAGGGATCATCATCCGGTAAGAGATATAGGTATAAAACCCCAGAGCAAAAGAGATGCCGGTAAGCGCCGCGGCTTTGTAGCGCTCCCTTTCATCTCGGTCCTGATAAATTTTGATAATTAACAGCAGGGTAAGCGTGGTAAACAGCGGCACAAGGTTAGCCCGAAAAGCTGTCCGCGATAGAGTTACGGCATAGCTTGAGACTGCCATAAAAAAAGCCGCAAGGTAAGCGACATTTTTTCCGAAGAGTCTTTTTGTTAGAAAATAGGCCGCCAGGACTTCAAAAAAACCAAAACCCGCTGAGACGATATGGTGTTGCCACGGTCCTCGGCCAAACAAGGCTACAGCCCCCGCGAGAAAATAGAAGAACAAAGCTTCACGTCCGTTGCCGCGTTCATAAAAAGGCCGCAAGTCCCCGGCAAAGATCGAATTTACATCAATGCCATTGGCGGCTTCGTCCGGGAACAGGCCGCCAGGAAGTTCAGTAATGAGCGCAAAACGGAAGATGAGAGCTGCGGCGAGGATCAAAATAAGAACAAAATTCTGCTTTAGAAATTTGCCCATTTTTATGTTATAATAAATGGATGCTCAAGGATCGCTTGATTTTTGTTTCGGTTGTTTTTGGAATCATTTTAAATATTATATTATGGCTGCTGCTTGGTGGCAAGTTCGGCTGGTCAGCGGAAAAAATTCCGCTGCATTTTAACGTGGTTTACGGCATTGATTTTTTGGGCAGCACCCGCCAGGTCTATGAGATTCCGCTGACTGGCATAGTGCTTCTGGTCATAAATTCGATTCTTGCCATAAAATTTTACCCGCGCTCTAAACTGTTCAGCTATTTTTTAAGCTTTAGCGCGCTTGCCATGCAAGCAGTGCTGATTGTGGCCGCGACAGCCCTCATCGTTTTAAATGCCTAACTTCCAAAAAACCCGAACTTACCGATTTTTAGAAATCCTGCCAGCGCTGATGACCTGGCTGACTTTTGTTGGTGCCGCGGTTTTTTCATATTTTACGCCGTTCGTTGTCGCGGTTTATATCATCCTGTTTGATCTGTACTGGGTTCTCAAGGCTATCAACACCGCAATGCATTTGCTATCGAGCTTTTTCAAACTGCAGCTGCACGCCAGTTATGATTGGAGAAAAAGAGTAGAGGCGCTAGGTAATATAGAAAGCTACAAAAACGAATTGCGAAAGGGAATAGTCAGCGCGACCAAAAAAAATGTGAGAGGCGATCTCAAGCACGAGCTGTTTCGTTTGGATGGCGCGGATTTCACGAGCCGCAATCTGGATTTCAAGAAAATTTATCACCTGGTACTGCTGCCGACCTACAAAGAAAGCCTGACCGTCCTTGATAGCTCCATCCGTTCGATTTTAAATTCTGATTTTCCCCTTGATCAGATTTTTTTCGTGCTAGCCACGGAGGAGCGGGATCGCGAGCAAGCGACCCTGAATGCCAGCATTCTACAGGAACGCTACAAAGGAAAATTTTTCAGATTTGAGGTGATTATGCACCCGGACGGAATCGCCGGCGAGATCAAAGCAAAAGGCGCGAACCTGACGCACGCCGCGCGCAAGGCCACGGCTATGCTTAAAGATCTTGGTATTCCCCGGGAGAATGTGGTTGTTTCCGCTTTTGATTCGGACACAGTGGTGTCGAAAAATTATTTTTCCTATTTGACCTATGCGTTTTTGACCGCAAAAAAACCATATCGCACCAGCTACCAGCCAATGCCAGTTTATAACAATAATATTTGGGACGCCCCAGCGATCACCAGAATCGTCGCTGTAGCCAACTCTTTCTGGCAGATGGTGGAAGCCAGCCGCCCCGATCGCCTTGTAACCTTTTCTTCGCACGCAATGTCGCTCAAGGCACTCGTTGAGGTGGATTTTTGGCCGGTGGACGTGATTTCCGACGATTCGCAGATTTTTTGGCGATGCTGGCTGCATTATCATGGCGATTATCGCACACAGCCTTTGTTCACCACGGTTTCCCTTGATGCGATGCTTGACGAAACATATTTCCGCACGCTGGTGGGGCAATACAAACAAAAACGGCGCTGGGCTTGGGGCAACTCTGAAAACATCCCATACCTTATTACCAACTCCGTTAAGGACCGCCTCATTCCGTGGTGGAAGAAAATCATCTACGTCGAACGCATGCTAGAAGGATATTATTTCTGGGCCACGGCATCAATCATGATCGCCATCCTCGGCTGGCTGCCGCTTATTCTTGGCGGGGAAAGGCTGTCAGAGAATGTTTTGCTCTTCAACCTGCCGCTTTTAACCCGGCTGATGATGCAGGTTGCCACAGTGTTTCTGATTTTTTCGGTTTACATTAACCTGGTCATGATTCCGCCGCGGCCGAAGCATTTTTCCAAATGGCGGTCGATCAACATGGTTTTTCAGTGGGTGTTTGTTCCAATCGTTTCGATAGTCTTTGGATCAGCTCCGGCCATTGACGCGCAAATCCGGATGATGTTTGGCAATTATCTCGGCTTCTGGGTTACACCCAAGGCCCGCAAAACCAGCATCGAGGAACCAGCTATGGTGTTTCAGAAAGGCAGATAGATGATCAGCGACCCCAAGCTGTTTGTTCTGGTTTTTGCGGCGTTTTTTTTGATCTCATTTTTGATCACCAAATTTGTCAGACGCGTGGCGTTTGAGCTAGGCATACAGGATATTCCCGATAGTGACAGAAAGATCCACGACAAGCCGCGGCCGAAGCTTGGCGGTTCTGCCCTGTACTTGAGCTTTGCTTTTGGCGTGATGTGCCTGGCGCTTCTCGGCCTTACCGATGAGATTTCCGCGACCCGTATTGCCGCGCTGCTGATCGGCGCGCTTATTCTCATTGTCGGGGGCATTCTTGATGACAAATACGATCTGCCGGCTTATGTTCAAATAGTTTTTCCAGTGGCCGCGGCGCTCGCTGTGGTTGGCAGCGGGATTCATATTTCTTATATTACCAACCCCTTTGGCGGCGAGATCATCCTTGATCAATGGAAATTGGGCGGTTTTCCAGTGCTGGGAAGCCTTGTCGTGTTTCTCTGGATTCTTGGCATGACGTATACTACGAAATTCTTGGATGGCATGGATGGACTCGTCAGCGGCATCTCCGGAATAGCTGGTATCGTGATTTTTGGTTTGTCGCTCGCGCCGGATGTGCTGCAGACCACGACAGCTTTTTTGGCGCTCATATTTGCCGCCGTGTGTTTTGGGTTTTTGCCTTTCAATTTTCATCCTGCCAGGATTTTTTTGGGGGAAGGAGGGAGCACTTTCACCGGGTTTATGATCGGCGTCTTGGCGGTCATTTCCGGCGGCAAGATTGCTACCGCGCTATTGGTTCTGGGGATCCCGATCATGGACGCAGCCTGGGTTATTGTGCGCCGCCTATGGTACGGATCATCGCCGTTTGTGGGAGATAAAAAACACCTGCATTTCCGGCTTTTGGACGTGGGGTTGTCGCAAAGACAAGCGGTTCTGTTTTTGTATTTTTTGTCTGCGGTATTTGGAGGGATCGCCGTGTTTCTGCAAAGCTGGGGCAAGCTTATCGCCTTGGGCGCGATGTTCCTTGTCATGATTGTAGTGGCCATGGCAGTTGTGATAATCTATAGAAAGAAATCGGTCACCCCGAAAAAATGATCAAATTCGTCATATTTATAGTTCTGTTGTTGTTGGGCGGCGGCTTGTATTATCTGCACGCGGCCAGGGAGCAGCTGGCAGTAGCTACGCTCACCATCAAAAATAAAGAAATACAAATTGAAATCGCGGATTCTCTGGCAGCCCAAGCCCTCGGCCTCTCTGGCAGGCAGTCACTGTGCGCTGATTGCGGCATGCTGTTTATTTACGACCGGCCGAAATTTCAGCGTTTTACCATGAGAGACATGAATTTCCCCCTCGATATGATTTTCATCGACAAGGGCAAAATCGTGGAGATCAGGGAAGCGATTCCCAACCCAAAAAGCGGGGAGAGCTCGGTTATCATCCAAAGCGCCAATCAAGCCGACGCGGTTTTGGAGGTAAATGACGGTTTTGTCTGGAAAAACAAGATTAAGGTTGGCGACATGGTGGTCTTGCGCAAAAAATAGAGCCCTGCTATTATATTACCTATGTTTGCAATAATAGAAACCGGTGGAAAACAATATCTTGTTTCCCCCAAAGACAAAATCAGAGTAGAAAAACTGGACACCAAAGGCGACGAGGTTACCTTTGACAAGGTGCTCCTTGTTTCCGACAAGGACACGAAAATAGGCAGTCCGTTTGTTTCCGGCGCCAAAGTCACCGCCCGCGTGGTAAACCAGGGGAGGGACCGAAAGCTTCGGATTTTTAAATATAAATCCAAGGTTCGCTATCGCCGAAGATTAGGCCATCGCCAGCATTTTACTGAACTTGAGATCCAATCAATTGCATAAACCCCCGGACAGTATCGGGGGTTTAGTTTATTCCATAGTCCCTTCGGCCTTCCATGGCTTTGGTGATTGTCAGCTCATCGGCGTATTCGATGTCGCCGCCCATGGGCAGACCGTGCGCGATTCTGGTAATTCTGACATTTGGGATGCTTTTTAATCGCTTGGCGACATACATTGCCGTACCTTCGCCTTCAAGCGAGGGGTTGGTAGCGATAATGATTTCCGATTTCTCGCCGAGATTCATGATTCGCTCCAGAAGCTCCCTGATCTTTAGGTTGTCAGGACCAATGCCGTCGATAGGGGATATAACACCGCCCAGCACATGATAGGTGCCTTGAAAATTGCGTCCTTGCTCGAGAGCGACTACATCGAGAGGTTCTTCCACTACGCAGATGAGGTTTTGCTTGCGATTTTTGTCTGAGCAAATCGCGCAAAGTGCGCTTTCAGCAAGGTTATGGCATTGCTGGCAAAAAGTCAGCTCGTGCTTGAGTTCGCTCACCGACTTGGCTAGCTGTTCGCGTTCAAAATCCTTGCTCTTGAGCAAATAAAAAGCGAGCCTTGAAGCAGATTTGGGTCCAATACCAGGCAATCTGCTTAATTCTTCGATTAGTTTACGGATGGATTTGGGTAGTATATTCATATTGCAATTTCCAAACTGATTGAAATTATATCTCTTCTATCTCCTCTATGACCTCTCGCTCTCGTGCCAGGCTTCTAAATGAAGTTTTGCTGGCATCAAAGAAGAGTTCGATCTGGCCGGTCGGCCCGTTGCGGTGTTTTCTGATCAAAATTTCTGCGACGTTGGGCTTTCTGGTGTCTTTGCCTGTGTAAACCTCGTCGCGGTAAATGAACATCACTACGTCAGCATCCTGTTCGATAGATCCGGATTCGCGCAGGTCAGATAACTGCGGACGCTTGTCATTCCCGCGCTGTTCGACGGCGCGGGACAGCTGGGAGAGAGCGAGGACCGGTACGTTAAGCTCGCGGGCGAGGGATTTGAGAGCGCGGGAGATTTCAGAAACCTCTTGTACGCGGTTTTCCTGATTGCGGCCCTGCATCAGCTGCAAATAGTCGACTACGATTAATCCTAAATTTTGTTCTGCCTGGAGTCTTCGAGCCTTAGTACGAATCTCCATGATGTTGGATGAAGCGGAGTCGTCAATGAAAATTGGCGCGTCAGCCAGCCGTCCCATAGCATGTCCAATGCGCTCGAAATCATTGTCTGGTCCGTCATCGGAAAGCCGGCCGGTTCGCATTTTCCAAAGATCAACATTGGCTTCGGACGCCAGCAATCTATCCACCAACTGATCTTTACTCATTTCCAGAGAAAAAACGCCGACCGCGATTTTTTCGCTAACTCCCACGTGCCTGACAATGTCCAAGGCTAAAGAGGTTTTTCCCATGGATGGGCGCGCGGCGAGAATTACTAAATCTGATTTTTGAAGGCCGCCTAAAAGATTATCCAGGTCAGAAAAGCCACTGGGGATACCACGGAGTTTGCCGCGTTCTTTATGAAGCTCGTCAATGCGGTCAAAAGTTTCATGCAGAACCTGCGTGAGTGGCACAAAATTTTGTTTCAGATATTTCTGCGACACTCCAAACAGGCGCTGTTCCGCGGTATCGAGAAGCATTTCCATGTCTTCCACGTCGCTGTAAGACGCGGTGATTATTTCTGACGAGGCGCGGATCAGCTTCCGCAGTGTAGCTTTGCGCTGCACTATTTTGGCGTAATGGACCACATGCGCGGCATTGGGGGTGCTATTTACGAGCGAGGTCACATATCCCGTGCCGCCGGCTTGCTCAAGCATGCCTTTTTCTTCGAGGCGATTCGCGACAGTCAACACATCTATGCTGGCCCGGCTTTCGTAAAGATCCAGCATCGTCTCATAGATGAGGCCGTTTTTGCGTTCGTAAAAATCTTCCGGTAAAAGCTGGTCCGCGATCTTGATGATCGCGTCTCGGTCCAACATGACGCCGCCAAGTACCGAGGCTTCAGCCTCAAGGTTCTGCGGGGGGAGTCTGTCAATTTGGGAGTTTTTTGTATCTGTTGGCACGGATTTTATTTATTTAGGGTACGTTAATAATACTGCCGCAGAAGAGCCTGGTCAAACCCCGCCAAAATCCATAAAAGCGATCTGTTCATCCTCATCTTAGCCACAGTTTACCCACCAAATTTTACAAAAAAAAGCAGGAAGCCTCGTATCTTGCGAAAGCTCCCTGACTCTCCCTTATGGAGAGATTAAGTGGCGAATTATCCAGTCACCTCAGATTCAGACGGTCAAAGTCTGATTTGGTTTCCTCGAACATTCTCCCCAAGAATTTTTTGATGCTCGAGCCCACTCCCTGCTGCGTGCTTGTATTTTTTCCGTCCGTGCCGGTGGCAGCGGCGACGGCAAATTTGGGGTCCTCTTGAAAATCCAGGGTTTGCAAAAACTCTTCGCCCAGAGCCCTGCAAAGGTTAGATCTGATTTCGATCTCTTTGAGCGCTTCTTCGGTGAGAGTTAGTTCCCGGAAACCGGTAATCTTGGTCAGCTGATGAAACGTGAGATCGTGAGACAAATGCACTGGCCCTTCCTGTGACCGAATCACGCATTTGGTGAGCTTGAAATTTTTCTTGATGATCGCTTTCATGCGGTGATGAATCGCTTCTGGCAAGCCTTTTCCAAAGTTTCCGATTTCCGCCAGACCGGGAAGATTTTTCATGATCTCATCATAAGTCATGATTTCCTCCGGAAGTTCCGCGACTCGAGCATGCGCATTTTCGAGCTTCATGGCTTCGATCCAGTCAGGCAGGGCGGGGAAATCTCTCATTCGTTTGAAACGGGCCACGTTATCAATCGGTTCCACCGGCGCAATCGCGCCGTGTTCAAACAGCGCAAATTTGTGTTTCTGGGATGCAGCAATGAACGCTTCATGGAAGCGAAGAGACACCACAACAACTTTGTCATCACTGAGAGCTTCGCTGTTCATCTGGTGGATCTTGATGCGATTCTCAAGAGCAGATTGGCGCTCCTCATCTTTTCTGGCGAACATGGCGTTAACCGCTCCCACATTCCTTGGAGTGCGGATGACGCGGATGGCGCCTTTGAGCGGACGCTGCTGTTCCGTGAAGAGCCGGTTTTTCCAGCTTTCTTCGTAATGCGCTTTCATAGCCTCGGCATTGGCGAGATCTGCGATAGGCAACTCGATCCTGGTCATAGTGATTGGCCCGCATTCCTGGTAGAGCTCAGCCAGTCTGCGCCCGTCGATCTTTTTGCCGAAAGAATCCGAGCTAAAGATTGTGATTAGCGTATCGAGCAGGTCCTCAATTTGCCTGTCGAATTCGTCGTAATTGATTTCCTGCCCGCTCGTATCTGCCGCGTCCGTGCACATTTCCAGGTAGGGAATGCCGAGCTTCCTCATCTGTTCGAATACCACGTCGGCTTCCTCTACCCGCTGCCACGAGCTGCCATCTTCGACCGACGGCCGTATCGTGAGTGCGAAGGGGATGATTTTCTTGCGGTTTTTGTCATCAGTCTGGGCGAGAATCAGCTTCAGGATTTCTATCAGCGTGCCGCGGCCAGTGTTTCCGCCCAAAGCTACAATGACGACAATGATCTGCGTGAGTGCCAGGACCAGCTTTTGAAACTCGTTCTGCACTGATTTGGTGAGAAACGAATCGCGCCCTTCTTCCGCGCTTCCCGCGCCATTCATCCGGCCATCGCCGTAACGGATGATCTGCAGCAGCCTTGCTGTAGATTTCTCGCGTTCCAGGGTGGCATGCTCCGTATTCCCAGCAACGAATTGGATGGTTTCCTTAAGCGCATCAATTCGCGAGGGATCTGACGCCGCCCATTTTTTGAATCGTCTCTCTAGGATGCGAGCGGCAATCGCCGCAATCTGCACGCCAACGTTGCCTGAACCGAAAACCTTGATCCGTAGCCGTTCTTCCATATCTGCTCCTCATGTAAATTTCAGCGTTAAAATTCCTTTGTCATCCTCAAAGCGAAAACTTTCCTTCTTGAATCTGGCATCGCCGATTCGTTGCATCGTCCTTTCTATGTGTTCTTCCGTGTCCGGTATTTCTGACAATTTTTTTCTCCTGAGCTGGCCAACGATTTCGATAATAAGTTTCCCGTTTTTTGGGTCAGGATGAGGCTTGATTACCAGTGGTTCCTGGTTTCGATCAGTCCGCTGCCTTTTGATCAGCTCATCGCGCAGCTTGTCAGCGTATTTGCGCATAGCTGGATTGAGCCAGTCAACACCAATTTCCCTGATTTGCTCTAGGCTGATTTTGCCCAGTCTATGAAATTTAATAAAGGGAACGGTGTACTGATTTAACCCCTCTTTGCCTGTTTTATGCCCGAGAGTCGCTCCTGCTTCGCTGTAGACCTGCTTCGTTTGTTCAAGTACTGTGTTTAGGCCGGCAGGAATTTTGTTGGCGTCGTATATGATGATGGCACGCAGCGGCCGGATTTTGAGCCAGCTGTCGTTTATATGAGTGCCAGCTTGCGCGGCGCGATGAATGATATCGTCTCTAATGAGTCCGAGTTTTGCGCGTTTTTGTGATTTCGGAACCTGGAAGAACTTCGGAAAGGACGACTTAGCGATACGAGGCCGGTACCTCGCTATCACAAAGATCAGTACTGCAGAGGCAAGAACGGCTGCTATAGCCCACAAAATAACCGGCTGCAGATAAGTTACTTTTTCCATCTGTACAGTCGGCAGGGGCAGACTTGGTGGGGGAATCGCCGGTGAAAAAGTTTTGGGAATGTAGACTGTCTGATCGAGTGCTTGCCGCGGATTTCTGATTTCATTTATCGCGCTCAAGCTTTTTAAACAATCAGGATTTACGTACTGCTGGCAAATCGCTGCTAGCGATTGATTGTTTGACAGAATCGCAGTTGTTTTAACCTGATCTTTTTGAATCAAGACTTGCCAACCTGGACGAATCAAATGCTTGTTGCTTCTTACTCGCCCCCGGTTGTCCATTACCAATACCCAATTGGCTTTCCAATTCGCAGCGTTTCGCGTGGCTCGCAGAGCAATACGGCCAACTGTGTCACCTTTTTCTACTGCAACTGTTTCATAGTTCTGTTTGTTTGGGATTTGCGCTATCGCCTCTTGGCCATAGGCAAAAAACCCCAGCAGCAAAAAGAACTGGATAATTCTTTTATACATCAATCCTCCGAATTTTGCTTTTGAAAGTTTCTTGCCTGCTTGCAGGACAAGTTATGATTAAAGCTATCAACTCGAAAATAGCGCTCCTATGTAGAAGCGCACAGAAGAAACAATATTTTTCGTTTCAATTTTTTGCCGATCGCACAATAAAAAATGCCCCGGGAATCGGGGTAAAATTTTTCATCAGCTAACTAATATTATATATTATAGCGAAAATTTTAGTTTTTGTCAATTTTTCTTGTTATGACGCTGCCCTTATTCGTGTCTCTTACAACGAACCCCTGCCGTTCAATTTCGACCCGAATTTGATCTGATTCGGCCCATTTGTTTTCTTTGCGCAGCGCCTCGCGCAGATCCGCGAGCACCATGATCGCTTCCGGTAACGGTTCGTTCAATCTTTCCCAAGCTTCCTTAAGCGATAGGCCGAGCACCTCGTCCATTTTCATAAGAGAAGCGTATTTTTTACTGTCAGCGATGTCTGAATGGATCATTTCCCACATTACTGACAGCGCTTTTGGCGTATCAAGATCGTCGTTAATCGCCTCGAAAAATGTTTTTTCAAATTGCTTGGCGCCGGTTTTTCCTTCTTTGCACTCCGCGAGTTTTTCGTATAAGTTATTTAACGTGTTTTGCGCGCTATCCATAGCGTCCCAGGTGAAATTGAGCTTGGAGCGGTAGTGCCCCTGTAAAACAAAATAACGATAGGCGAGGGAGTCAAAGTTTTTTTCCGCCAGCTGGTCAAGAGTGATGAGATTGCCTTCGCTTTTGCCCATGCGGCCGCCATCTACCATGATAAATTCGGAATGCAGCCAAAAATTGGCGAGCGGTTTGCCCGCGGCAGCCTCGCTTTGCGCCATTTCATTGGTGTGATGCACAGGCACATGGTCAATGCCGCCTGTGTGGATGTCGAACGGCTGCCCCAGGTATTTTACTGACATAGCCGAGCATTCAATATGCCACCCAGGGAAACCAATGCCCCAGGGCGAGTCCCATTCCATATCTCTTTTTGCCGTTGGGGGAGAAAATTTCCATAGCGCGAAATCCGTGGGATTGCGCTTTTCTGGATTGGCCTCGACTCGGGCACCTTCTTTGAGGCCTTCGATATCAAGCTGGGCCAGCTTGCCATAATCGGATAGTTTTGCGGTATCAAAATAAATTCCGTCACTGGTCTTATAGGTAAAACCTTTTTTCTCAAGCATTTTGACAAGCTCGATCATGTCTTTGATGTGGTCAGTGGCTTTTGAGAGTTTGTCAGGAGTAATGATATTGAGTCTTGCGATATCATCCAGAAAAGCATCAGTGTAAAACGAGGCAATCTCCCAGGCTGATTTTTTTTCGCGTTTCTGGGCCACCAGCATTTTGTCCTGGCCCATGTCGCGGTCGCCGGTCAGGTGTCCCACGTCAGTAATATTCATAATGTGGGTGATTTTGTAACCCTCGGTTTTCAGAGCGCGTTTCAGCACATCAGCAAACAGGTAAGCCCGGAGATTGCCAATATGGGCATAGTCGTAAACCGTGGGACCACAGGTGTAAATACCCACATTTTTGCCATTCAGCGGTTTGAAAATTTCCTTTTTGCGACCGAGCGTGTTCAGCAGTTTGATCATAGCCTAATATTAGCAGAAGGGCGGAAGTCATAGTAGACTACCGCCCTTGCGTTCTCAAAGCGATTTGACTTTGCCGAGAAACGACCCGCACAGCAAGATAAATGATTTCCAGCCAAGACCGTACGCGATCCAATCCAGCGGCCAAAAGGCAGTACTGACAAACAGGACGATGCATATCATGAGACAGATCTCAGATACCATTTTTGCTTTTCCAATGCCGGTGGATTTCAGTTTTTTTAGAACGTCTGCCACAGGCGTACCAATCAGAACTGAGATCACGAAAAACAAAACCGCCAAAGTTCCATAGGCGATTTCGCCAGCAGCTATCCAAAGCATGAAATTTTCACGGAAAGCATCATAGTAGTAAATAGTGAAGAGGATTCCCACGATGAATGCCTTGTCAGTGAGTGAATCAAGCAAGCCGCCAAGCGACGATTCGGATTTGCCTTCTTTTCTGGCCATGATTCCGTCGATGTTGTCTGTCCAGGCCGCGGCAATGATTGCCAGCAGCGCCAGGATATATTGCTGATAAGCGATTAGCGCGCAAATTCCCGGCGTGGAAATGAGTCTAGTGGCGGTAATTTGGTCCGAGGTATAGCCGCGCCTCCGAAGCCAGTCGGCTTGCGGTTCGGCTGCTCTCGCGAGAATTTCGCGACCTTGAATGAGCAGGCCGTCAGTTCTCGAGCACACAGCGCCCCACGTTTGGACGATTACGGCGACAGCCATAATTTCCTCCTTTGATTGAGATGAGAATTACGAAAATTTTAAAACCATTTTTTGCTTTTGAAAATCCACAGCATGCCAAGTGAAGCGGCTGCCATGAATAAAGCCACGATCCAGAACCCCTGGGGGTGATCGGAAAAAGGCATGCCGCGCATGTCTACCGCGAATATGAACGCGACAAGAGTTGCCGGGATAGCGATGGCCGAAAAAATGGAAATTGTCTTGGTGATTTCATTCAGGCGATGACTGACGAGCGATTGATAAGTTTCAGCCAAAGCATCAGCGGTTTCTTTCTGCGCCTCCAGGATATCCCAAATGTTTTCGTAGTATTCAAGCAGATCACGGTAATATAGTTTTGATTGCGGAAAATTTAAATAAATAGTTGTGCGTTTCGGCAATTTTTCCAGTACATAGCGGTGGGTTTTCATCATTTTCCGGAATTCGATAATATTTTTTTTCATGAGTGTAATTTGGGAAAGCACGTTTTCGCCGCGATGATGAAAGACGCCTTTTTCGATCACGCCGATATCCTCGCTCATGTGATCGAGAATCGGGTAAGACCGCTTGAATAGGCTTTCTAAAACCTTGTAGAGCAGGTAGCCCGCCCCTTTTTGCATGAAAGCATTTCTAATATCTGTGGAATTTCGGGTTTCATTAAAAAGGTTTTTTAGAGTGAATATCTGGCCGTAATGAACGGTGATGATGAGGTTTTTGCTGACAAAGAAATCTACTTCGCCGTTGACTATTTCCTGGGTCTGCCGGTCATAAACCGGAAAGAGCAGCACCATGAAATCGTAGCCATCGCCCTCGTCAATATGGGGCCGCTGCTGATATTCGGTGACCGCGCTTAGATGCAGATTATGAAATTTGAAATTGGCGCGGAGCCACTCCACGTCTTCGGGCTTGGGATCTGTGATGTCAATCCACCGGAGGTTTTTTGTGTAAATAGTTTGTGCAGGCATTTTGTTTCAGAAACAGTATAGCAGCTAAAGTTGCGCGAGAGAAAGAATTTCCGTGATCTGGAACAGAACGAACATCAGATAGACTACAATAAGCACTGCTCCTTCCGCGGGAGCCAGGCGGTTTTTGTGCCGTGAAAAAATAAAAAATAGCACATAGCCCAAAATGATGATGAAAAATATCGGCGTGAAGCCGCGTGTTTCAAGCTGGAACGACCCGTGGATAAAAGTCAGAATCGCGAATAAAGCTACGTTCGTCGCGGCCGAGCCGATGTAATCGCCAAACGCGATTTCGGAATGTCGATTTTTCATCGCTCTCGCGGCGATGGTTAGTTCCGGCAGATTGGTTCCGATTGAAAGAACAAGAAGACTAATCAGCAGAGAAGGCACCCCCAGGGCTTCGGAGAGGGAAATTGTTTGCTCGACCAAGATTTTACCGGCAATGTAAATCAATATTGCTCCAATCACGATCGCGAGCAGATCCCTGCTCAGGCGGTTTTTTTTGCTGGACTGCTCGAGTTTGTCCAAAATGCGCTGTTCGCGCTGAAACAAGTTTATAAACAGCAAATAGAGAATCAAAAGCAGCCAGGCGTCAGAAATGCTAACTTGTCCATCCAGCGTTACAAAGGACGGAGCGGCGATGAGGACTAAAAAGAATAAAAGTTTTTTCAGGTCCAATTTGCGGCGGAAAGCAATACCGCCGTTCCAGATCGCAAGCATTGGAACGATCAGCATCAAAATCACGAATGAACCGCCGATAAGGTTTCCGACAAAGATAGACGGTTTTTTATCCAGTACCGCGTTGAGACCAACCGAAATCTCAGTGAGCGAGGTTAAAAATCCCAGAATAAGGAAAGATGTGGCGAATGAGGAAATTTTGGTGCTTTTTGAAAAGCGTTCCACGCCCCTGACAATCAAGCCGGAAGCAACCCAAATGATGCATAGGCCCAAAATAAAGAAAAACAAATTCGCGATAAGCATATTTTCAATGTACCATATTTGTGAAATTGTCAAAATGCCGTAATTGTTGTATAATTTTTTTAAAAGCTAACATATTTTATGGATACTGGCGCTGGCGCGATCGCTAAACTGAGCGAAGAGTTTTCCCGGCATGTCACGAACGGAAAACTTGGGCAATTTTTTCCTTCAATGCAGGCGAGTACTGCCGTGAGCATGCTTACGCGCGATCTGGAAATGAAACGCGAATTGGGGCATTTGTCTGACGCTGAAAAGGCAATCCTCAGTCAAATTGACGATTTGTGGGAAGATATAGCTAAATATAACCAAAGCGCGGACAAGAACACGCCGCCTCCGGCAGAACAGGTTTATAACCTCGCGGAAAGCAAAATGCAGGACGTACCGGAAGAAGCAGCGCCCCCTGCTCATCAGCCGATTTCGTACGAGCAAGCGGATCAGATCATCGAGGGCTTGAACAAGCAGTTTGAGGAAAAAATCATGAGCAAACAGCGGCACGATTTGGAAGCTGGACGAAATTTGCAGGAATATATGGCCGCGGTTCAAAACAAAAAACTGCGCATTCCCTTTGCTGGAGAAGAAAGCCAGATTGATTTGAGCAAGCTTAAAAGCGCGTAGCGTGTATTACGATTTAGAACAAAAAATCGAAGACTATTCCGAAGAGCTGTTTATTGACCTGGGCTTGGCGACCCTCACGGAAGAAACCAAGGCTGACCTTTTCGCGCGGGTGCAAAATCATTTGCACCAGGTCATCGCGGAAATAGTTAAGCAATATTTGCCCGCCCCAGATGTCACGAAAATCAATCAAGCTCTCAGTGAAGAAGACTATCGCGCGCTCGATGTGGTCCTAAAAAATTACCCGCAGTACAAAGAGCAATTGGAAACAAAAATAGACGAAGAATTTGCAAAATTAAAACAAACAATTTCCGAGGAACAAACGAATGCCAGACTTCAATCGAGCTAAAGGTGAGAAATCCGATTTTGAACACATTCCGCCACAAGAAACCAAAGACGTAGCAGAGAATTTGCCAGATGGCGCAACGGCTCAAGATCTGCAAAGCGAAGTTGTGACCGCGGAAGTTCCTTCTTTGGAACTCCCAGATATAGTAAATCCAGAACCGGACACGGGGAATCGCGGCGAGCTCCATCCTGCATTGGTTGGAGTAAAGGGCTTGGAATTTGCCAGAAGAGTTATCTCTGAAACTGCCCGCAAAAAGGCGGTTTCAGCTGCAGACCTGGAGCAGGTCAACGACCTGCTCAGCGAGCACATAGAACAAAGAAACAAAGACCAAAATGGCTGAACAAATGTTTATTATTTTGCCTTGGCTGCTGGCCGCGTTAATAGTCGGCCTGGCAGCGGTTTTTTGGTACCGCGGAAAGCTGCGTCTGCGCCTCGCTGGCGAGAAACTTCTTGATTCCGTGTTCCTAGAGGTTTTGCTACCGCGCGAAAATACAGTAGCGGACAAAGAAAAAGAACCGGCCAAGGAAGAAAAAGAAATGATTGCGGTGGCGGAGCAGCTGTTTGCCACTTTGGGCCACGCGGAAAAAAGAAATTTTACTACTTTTTTGCGGGGGCACGAAACGATCAGTTTTGAGATCATAAGCGTGGACAAGAAAATTTCTTTTTTGATCAACTGTCCGAGCCGCCTGCGCGATCTGCTGGAAAAGCAGATTCAGGCGCAATATCCGACGGCCCAGATCGACGAGGTGTTGCCGCCGAAAATCATTCGCAGTTCGGGAAAAATCGCGGCCCATGAGCTTGGACTGCAAAAAAAATACCTGTTTCCGATTAAAACCTACAAGGTCATGGAAAGCGATCCACTGAACGCGTTGGCAAACAGCCTGTCAAAACTCGGCGAAAAGGAATCAGCGGCATTACAGCTTGTGGTAGGTCCGGCGCCTTTAGGTTGGCGGGCGAAGATATTGCAGAGGGCCAGAGAAATCCAAAAAGGCCGTGACATTGAAATGCATGATGACTTTTTACTTAAAGTTCTAAATGTAATTGCCAGCGAAATCGGAGAGTTTATTTCCGGTAGCCCGCGCGGACAGAAATCTCCGCCTCCAGACGGAACCGACCCCGTGAAGGGAGCGTACAAGCAGCTCACCCCGCTTCAGCAGGACGCTGTAAAAAAACTCGAAGAAAAGGCGTCAAAAAACGCGTTTGAGGTGAATTTGCGCGCGGTGGTATGCTCGGAAACCGCAGAAGCAGCGGCAAGCCACATGCGTAATATCCTGGCTTCTTTTATGCAATACACGCATTCGCCGTTTAACGGCTTTCGGATTTTGCGAAAACCTCTTGCCAGGACCGCCAGGGACTATGTGTTTCGCGCGCTGCAGGTCAAATGGCCGGGGAAAATTATTCTCAACACCGAAGAGCTGTCGAGTATATTTCATTTCCCGACAAAATACAATCAAACACCCAATATCAAATGGCTGACGGCGAAACGCGCGCCGGCTCCTTTGAATATTCCAAAGGCCGGCTTGCTTTTGGGCATGAATAATTACCGTGGGGTCAAGACTGAGGTCAGAATCGCCCCTGATGACCGCCGTCGGCATATGTACATTATCGGGCGCACGGGTACTGGCAAATCAGAGTTCATGAAAAACCTGGCGATTCAGGATATTCAAAACGGACAAGGACTGGCGGTTATAGATCCCCACGGTGATCTGGTTGAATCGCTCCTGCAGCACATTCCCAAAAACCGCGTTGACGATGTGGTGCTATTCGAGCCGTTTGATATGGCGCGCCCCATGGGTTTAAATATGCTCGAGGTTGATAATGACGAAGAAAAAGATTTCGCGGTCCAGGAAATGATTGAAATTTTTTACAAACTGTTTCCACCGGAAATGATCGGACCTATGTTTGAGCACAACATGAGAAATGTCATGCTAACTCTTATGGCGGACAAGCAGTATCCGGGAACGATCGCAGAAATACCACGGATGTTTACTGATCCCGAGTTTCAGCGCTATAAATTGACCAAGGTCAACGATCCGGTCGTCCGGTCTTTCTGGGAGCAGGAAATGGCCAAGACCAGTGATTTTCATAAATCAGAAATGCTGGGCTATCTGATTTCCAAGGTTGGCCGCTTCGTGGAGAACGAAATGATGCGCAATATCATCGGACAATCGCATTCTGCTTTCAATTTCCGAAAGATCATGGACGAGGGGAAGATATTGCTCATAAATTTATCAAAAGGCAAGACGGGCGAGGTCAACTCGAAATTGCTCGGACTGATCATTGTCTCCAAACTGCAAATGGGCGCGCTGTCGCGGTCTGACATTCCAGAAACCAGCCGCAAGGATTTTTATTTGTATATTGACGAGTTTCAAAATTTTGTCACAGACAGTTTGGCAACCATTCTTTCCGAAGCCAGAAAATATCGCTTAAACTTGGTTATGGCCCACCAGTACATCAGCCAGCTCGTGCACGAAAACAATACCAAAATCAGAGACGCTGTTTTTGGCAATGCTGGCACAATTGTTTCATTTCGTATTGGCGTCGAGGACGCAGAAATCATGGCTAGAGAATTCTCGCCAGTGTTCAACGATTTTGACGTGATTAATGTCGAACGGTTTCATGCTTATGTAAAACTGATGCTCAATGGCACCGCCTCGCGTTCCTTTAACCTCGAGACCATCCTCCCAGCGAGAGATGGGTCCGAATCAATGGCCGCGGCTGTCAAAAAACTCTCGAAGCTAAAATACGGCCGGTTGAGAGATGAGGTGGAAGCGGAAATTTCTCGCAACGCCCGGCTTGGCAAAATGCCAGCGGCCGCCGGCATTGAAAGAACAGTATGACTACCCTGAAGGAAAACATGTCTAAAGCTGTTTGTTTGTTTTTGGCGGAAATGCTTCGCACCAGAAAGGTTAAGCTTGATCGCTGCGCAGACATTGCCGCCGAGATTGTGAATCGTTTGGAATCTATTGGCAGCGAAAAACAATTTTTGGATGCCGTAAAAGAACTGGAGTTCGAGTTTCAGGAACTAAAGACTTTAAAAAATGACTTGCTTCAGGTTACCAGCATGAGTTCGCGCCAGCAAATGGAACAAATTGTCAGAGAATACGCGATTCAAATTTTGCCCCATGATCCGAAACAGTCTATATTGCTGTTAGAAGAAGCGCTCAAAAGTGAAAGTACGCTTATTAGCCTCTCGAAGCGGTTTTCTGATTTCGCTAAGTTCGCCGAAGACTACCTTGAAAGTAACAAAAAAATACATGCATGATGAGCCACCAGAGAAATTGGACGATAACATAGAGACCAGTCCGGAAAAGGATGGCACATTACATATGGAATGGGCGAGTCGCCTTGAGCATCCCGAAAGCGCTTTTTGGCACTCTTTGAGGGATTTGGCCATGCGTTCCGTTCGTTTTTGGAAAAGACATTGACGCCGGCGAGATTTAGAGTTATAATAACAATACTGTTTTCTGACAGTCTTTGATACAAAATTTCAAATTAATACAAAACTGTGGATAAACTATCAAATTTAGCGCTTTTGGCGCAAATGCTAGAAAGCGCGGAAAAAAACATTCAATCTGCGAAACAAATCCTAAGGGAAATAATGGGGTCAAAAGCCCCAATTTCTGCTATTGCTGAAAAGGCGAAAACTGTTTCCATTAGCGGGGGTGGTAAAATCATTGAAGGCGTGTTTGATGGACAAAATATGATGGGCCCTGACGGCAAGAAATACCCGGTCCCGGCAAACTACGCTTCAAAATCAAAACTAGTCGAGGGTGATGTGTTAAAACTGACAATATCAGACGACGGTTCTTTCATTTACAAGCAAATTGGTCCGGTGGAGCGCGAAAAGAAACTCGGCATCCTGTCACAAACCGAAAACGGAGAATACCGCGTTATCGTGGACGGCAAGAGCCACCGCGTACTACTTGCGTCTTTGACCTATTTCAAGGCTGAGCCAGGTGACGAGGTCGCGATCGTTGTGCCTCAGGGTCAGGACAGCGAATGGGCGGCTGTAGAAAATGTTATTAAGCATGACGGTACGCCTGGTCCGGGAGCGATCGCTGACAGTCCAAAGCCAGACGAAGATATTGACAGAGATTTGGACCTTGAATAGATGAGGTTTGCCGCAAAAGATTTTTGGTCGAGCATTATCACCGGGTTTATCACCGGCGTCATTGCCTGGAAAATCGCGGATTTTTTGGAGGTCCAAAGGGTCGGCGATTTTTCATTTGCTTGGCTTACTGTCCTCGTGCCAGTGTGCTGGATAATCGGTGTCAATTTTGGATATTTTCTGGGACAGAAGATCGCTTTTTTTAATCAGTTTGGCAAATTTGTCGCAGTTGGTTTTACTAATGCTGCCGTTGATTTCGGGATTTTGTATTTACTGATCGCTTTTTCAGGAGTGGCGTCCGGTTACTATTATGCCGCATTTAAGGCTTTGTCATTTCTGATCGCGGCTTTGCACAGCTATCTATGGAACAAATTTTGGGTGTTTGATGCTACGGCCACAGGCCAGGTTGGCGGCGAACTCACCAAATTTTTCGCGGTCTCAGTTTCGGCGGCGATAATCAACGTGCTTGTCGCGTCGGGGGTGGTGAATATTTTGGGTCCGCAGCTTGGCTTGAGCCATGAGGCTTGGGCCGGTATCGGGGCCGCGATTGGCTCGGCCACCGCCCTTGCGGTCAGTTTTGTAGGATTTCGTGTAATTGTTTTCAAAAAATAAAACTTTTTTAACCGTAACCCCCTTGTCTTCCCGCAGATGGCGGGTTTTTTTATGATAGGATAAAGCCATGCCTGAATATTGCAAATATTGTCTGCCCACGAAAAGGCGTTCTCATTGGGATCTGCGGGCTGATTATTATATGGATATCTTTCGCAAAAACGTGATGTGGCCGCTCGATAAGCTCGCCGGCTGGATCGTCTCTGACACGGACTGGTTATGGGAAAAAATTTTGCAGTTCTTTGCGTTATTTAAGGTAGTAGAATTTGAAAAAAACCCGCCGCCAGACCAAATTCTTAACCGCAGCCTGATCATTTTCCGGGAAGCTAAGGCGCGCGGTATCGAAATCGAGGCCATCAAAATCGCGGGCAGTTACAAAAACGAATACCGTTTTCGCATGCCCCGCGGGGAAAACAAATGGCGTTATTTTGAAGGCAATCCGCTGGTGCCAGGCACGCGGCAGGAAACCACAGACCATAAACTCTATTTCAAAAAACTAATGCGCGAGCACGAGATCCCGGTCCCGCAAGGTGAAATGTTTACGGACATGGCGGAAGCACTAAACTATGCCTCACGTCTCGGTTATCCGGTTGTGGTCAAACCAGCTACAGGTTCGCTCGGCTATCATTCAACCTATTTTATAAAGTCTGAGGATAAACTCACGAAAGCTATAGCGATTGCGCAAATTTTCCGTCCGGATTTTCTCGTGGAAAAACATATTTTTGGCACCAACTACCGCGCGACTGTGCTCGGTAAGCAGCATATTTTTGTTTGCCGCAAAGAGCTGCCTAATATTGTTGGCGACGGAGTGTCAACGGTCGAGCAGCTCATTGACTGCAAAAATGCTGACCCGAACAGGGGGATTTATGGGCAAAAGAACACCACACTCCATCAAATTCCCAAGCGCGACCCGGAACTCTCCGCAAATCTCAATAGGCAGGGCATGCACCTTGCTTCTGTTCCAAAGCGGCGTGAAAAGATTTTCTTTTATAGTGATTTTTTGGCGGGGACAGGCATTGATTTCATAAACGAATCAAGACATACCCATCCTGACAATCGCGAACTATTTATCAGGGCGTCCCAAGCGCTTGATACAGATCTTGTTGGTTTTGATCTGATTTGTGAAGACATTAGGCAACCTTATCGCGGTCAGACGTTCGGAATCCTGGAGGCCAACAGCTTGCCATATCTGGATATGCACCAGTTTCCATCCAGCGGCAGGCCTGATCCAGTCGCGAAAATCGTGTGGGACTTAGTGCTTCAAAAATGATATAATAGGTTATAACCCCGTTGGGAATTTTGCGCAATATTTACGGGGCTTGATTACTCTAATTGATATTTTTTATGATTTCCAGCGGGGTGAACGAAGTGCTTTATCGCAAATACCGGCCGAAAAATTTCTCTGAAGTTGTCGGACAAAAAACTATAAAGACTATTCTGCAAAACGCAGTGCGTCTAAAAAAACCGGCGCACGCTTATTTGTTTACGGGAATGCGCGGAGTAGGCAAGACCACAGTCGCCAGGATTCTGGCCAAGGCTGTAAATTGCCTTGCGCCGATTGAGGGCGAGCCGGACACGACATGCCAAAATTGCGCGCTCGTCCAAGAGGGGAGATTTCTTGACCTAATCGAGATTGACGCGGCCAGCTACACCGGCGTTGACAATATTCGCGACATTATTGAGCATGTGAAATTTTTTCCGTCCACGGGGCGCTACAAAGTGTTCATTATTGACGAAGTCCACATGCTTTCTAAAGCCGCGTTCAATGCGCTGCTCAAGACCCTGGAGGAACCGCCGAGCCACGCTATTTTTATCCTTGCTACCACAGAGATTCACAAGGTTCCGGCCACGATTATTTCCAGGTCACAGCGGTTTGATTTCAAACGCATGGCCGCTGGCGAGATACTCCAGGTTTTCGAAAAGGTTATTGCCGATTCTAAAATCAAGATTGACGAGCAGGCGCTAAAGCTCATTGCCCAGGCGGCAGACGGCAGCCTGCGAGACGGACTTTCAATTTTTGATCAGATATTGAGCTTTACTAGTGAAAATATCACGGTGCAAGATGTTGAAGACATCCTCGGCGTTGCCAGGCTGGGCATGGTACAAAAACTGATAGATTTGATCCTTGCGCAAGATCAAACCGCCGCCGTTAAATTTGTAAAAGATTTTGCTGAGCAGGGCCGCGACCTGACGCAGTTTACAAAAGCGCTCCTCGAATATACGCGCCTGATTTTACTAGTTAAAATAGATCCGCAGAACCTGCAAGGATTGGGCCTTGCCGCAGAAGAAAGCGCCAAACTGAATCAGCAGTCCATATCCCTCAAAGCAGCCCAGCTTCTGGAGATCATCAAGCAAATGCTTGAGGCTTACCGTATAACCAAGCAATCTCCGGTAGCCGAGCTGCCGCTGCTTATGGCGGTTTTAAGTCTCGTACCGGAACGCGCCGCCCCAGAGGTTTCCGTAGTGGCAGCAGTTCAGAAAGTTATCGCTGAGCAGCGTCAAAGCGTCGAGGCGATCTCCGGTCTCGACCTGGGTACAGTCATGGACCGCTGGACAGACGTCATGTCGAAAATCAAAGAGTACAACCATTCTTTGGTTTCGAGCCTCCGCCTAGCGCGAATCTTGCAGGTGGAAAACGCAGAACTGGTTTTAGTTTTTCCTTACGGTTTTCATAAAGACACTATTGACGCGCGAAAAAATCGGATTATTGTCGAGCAAGTTCTCGAAGAGGTTTTTGGTCGGCCCCTGCGCATCAAATTGTATTTGGAAAAAGATCTGAACTCTGACAAGGATCTGCTGTCAGAGGCTGTAAAAATATTAGGCAAAAATGACTAGGGATACTCTGAATTTTCTAAAATTTAACAATCCCACCCGTGGCGAACTGTTATTTGGAGAAGTTTTACAGGAAATTGTCGCTTTTATGCAGCAGCAGCCGCGAGCCCGCTATCGAGTAATGATCGGATCCGATTCCAACGGTTTTGGTTTGCTGGACCTCGTCTCTGTTATTGCCGTGCACCGGGTAGGCAACGGCGGCCGGTATTTTTGGTTCCGGCAGAACAGGGAAAATATTAAAACCTTACGGCAGAAAATCTACGCCGAGGTTCAGGCATCGCTGGAGCTGGCCTCGATTTTTTTGCCCGCATTTCGAAATGAATTAAAAACAGGCATGAACCAAGCCGAAGGTCCATTTGATTTTCAAATCCATGTGGACGTGGGGACAAAAGGGGAGACACGCGACCTGGTACATGAAGTTACTGGCATGGTTATGGCATACGGGTACGAAGTCATGGTCAAGCCTGATTCTGCCGCGGCAACGAGTCTTGCCGATAAACACGTAAAATAATGCTCAGACGCGCGTCAGCCATAAACTGAGAAGGGCAGGATGCTGGTACTTGGTACTTAGCTTCCTGCCCTTGATGTTTGGTTCGAGATTCATGCGTTCAGTTCAAGTTGGATTGCGTGGACGGCTTCACGATTATCTTCATCTGTTTCATGTGATTCTCCTGTTCGAGATTACTTAGCAGATTCAATGAGGTCAGCATCTATACGCGCCTCTGATTTTGAAAGCTTTTGATTCGCTTACAGCGTGAGCGTTTACTTCGTTTTTCCAGTAAGGGCAATCTAAACCTTGTTGGGGTGGGTTGCATACACATTTCTCAAGGTTGGCTTGGCCGATCACTGGACAATGAGTATGGTGGGCCGTGGGTGAATCTTGTTTATCATCCATTCGATCTCCTTTAAATTGTCGAAAAAAATCCGCCTTTGGGGCGGGTTCCTGAGGGGCGCTGGGTTTCCTATTTCCTTCGGATCCTCACCGTCTCAAGAGCCACCGCAAAAATCTTGCGGCAGGTAATCATGAGAGCGAGAAGGATTCCGATGGTTAGGGAATTCATACTGCAGGTAGTTTAGCACCCCGGTTTCACTAATGCAAATTTCTATTTCAGTTCAGCGTAGCTGAACAAAACTTTGAATGGCTGGCACCAGATTAGCGCGTAGCGGTACTTATTTGTGTCAGTACCAGCGGGCACGTCATAATTTACGTTCCCTCTGGTAGCGCGAATCGGTCCCAGGTCGACATAGTCGTTGTCAGAAAGATCGGCTGCCAGGTAAATATGCAGGCCAGGTCCGTTGATTGTGTCGAGGTTTTCAAAGCGCAGAATCTTCTTGCCCGCGGCCTCAACGAGAACCGCGTCGCCGGACACATTGTGCGCGCGAGCGACCATCGGCCCCGCTGCCAGGAGCTTGAAATCTGCGTTAGGCATGCCTTGGTTCATCATCATGGCCTTTGGCGCCATTTCCAGCATGGCTTTGTTGAAATCAGCCGTTGTCTTTTCATCCATGTTGAAAAGATTATCTTTTATTACAGGGCCTGATTGCCCAGGAAGATTCTCGTCAAGCTCCTTGACCCGCCAAATAGGCGAGATGAGATAATATAAAACTGGCAGGGTAACAAGCATCACTACAAGAATGACAATGTGCCGCTTAGACATGGTTTAGTTTTTAACTAGAAATTCAAGCTGACCCTGGCCAAATTTGGAATCATCAGTCGAGGCATAAGAGGTAATCATCCACGTGGTTTGCGTATCACCTAACGGAACACTGATTGTAGTTTCTCCTGACGCGTCAGTTTTGACGTCAGGGTTCCAGTACAGTGTATCAACATCTTTGCCAAAAATATCACCCCCGCCCTCGCCGCCTCCTCGGCCGTCAGAATTGTTGAAGCTATAAATCCAGCTCATAGATGAGGCCGCGTTAGTGCTGCGCCCGCGGAAATAATAGTAGGAAGAATGAATCGGCTGCGTTGCATTTTTGCGCAAGGCATAGATTGCTTTGTCTACGATACCAACACCAAGGTTGGCAGCGACCGGGCGGTTGTTTTGGTCAAGGGTTCTAATGATGATGACTGCGTTTTCCCCGGGCCGGTAGCTTTGCTTGTCAGTCTTTATCTCTACGTTGACGAGTTTTTTCATTGCTGGCACGTTTAAGGCTAGCCCCTCGATGTAAAACTCGCCATTGTAAAAGAAACTAAACGTTGGCGTGATTGATGGCATGAAATTATCTGGTACGCGGAACGTAAAATTGTTGACGCCCTGTTTGAGCTTCAGCCACTGCGGTTCATAGACGCGTCCGCGTTCGAACGTCGTGAAAATGTTCAAATCAGCTGGAGCCAGAATCTCAAGCTCAGCGTCGCGCCCCGGGGTGAGATTGTTTACACTGGAGGTAATCCGTAAACCAAGCTCATTTCCGTAATTGGGCCTCCCGCGATAGAGGCTGATATAATTTTTTGCTTCAATTTCATTGTCACGACTGTCTTTGGCCGAGACCGCAAAATCAATAGATCCATATTGCTCGCTGCCTGGCAGGTCATAGCGCTCTCTGACTATGCCAATCCCGTCACTGTTTGTCGTTACCTCCGCGGTTTTTTTGATGTCGCGGCTATAAACACCATTGTTATAGCTTTGGTAATTAGTGTTGAATAATGTGTAGGTAAAAGTTTTGCCTGCGAGCTTTCTGCCTTGCTGATCCTCAGCGTAAAATACCCTGACAAATTCCTCGCCGCTCCTGGTGCGGTCGCTGCCAGGCCGCATGAAAATGTTGAACTCACCAGCATGCACCACAGTGTTGCCCGCGCCCGTGATTTTGTTGTTGTTTTTGTCAGTCTTTTCGGCGATTATTGTGATCTCGTAGCTGATGCCAGTCGCGCGGAGCTTTGCGGTGTCATATTCAATCTGAGCTTGCCCGTTGGCGTCGAGTTTTGTCTCAACTGTATCGACTGGTTCGCCATAATATTCGTCCCAACCACCACCGCCGCACATCCCGCCCCAGAAATTGAGCTTAAAAGAACTATTATAAACGGCTTTTTCCGTCTCATAGTAGGAACGGTTATAGACTGTATATTTTATTGACTCGTTTGCCAACGGCTGGCCATTGAAATATTTACCGGTGACGGTGGCGCTTATCTTGTCGCCTCGGGTTATGTCTCTATCATGAACCTCAAGATCAATGCCGTACTCCGGTTTCACGTAATCGGCGACCTCAAACACAGCTTGCCCGCGCGAATAATAATCTTTCTTGTCTGCGCTCGTTGTGGCGTATAAATAAAAATAAGGGTCAGCTTCCTGCGGGAGCCTGAATTCGCCGGAAAAAGTGCCCCCCTCTTTTACTTCGGCGGTGAGGTTGATGGGGTACATTTGTTCATCACCAACTCCGTATTCGATGGTAAAAACACTAACCCGGGTTCCTGGTCTTGACGCGGTCGAATACATTCCATCCGAATCGCTTCGCACAATACCGCGGTATTTGACTAAGTCGCCCTTGCGGTATATCGGTCTGTCAGTATACAGAAAAATTTTGTTGCTTTTATCCAGATCGCTGTAAACTCTGATTTCGGCCTGACTGTTCGGGATGGTAACCGGGATTATCATTTTATCGTTGCCTTTTTCAGCAACAATCAGATCAACTCTGGAAGGATAAGCAAACGGGTATTGCTGTATGCCGCTCAGAGTGCCGCGGCCAATGACGCGAGCGGCGTCATCAACTGTGTAAAACGTGAGGTTGATATTGTTTTCTGGTTCTCCACTTGCCAAACTTTGCGCCGCCAGATACATGTGTTTGTCATCCTGGCGGAAATGTATGCCAATGCGGTTCAGGCTGACCCAGGCGTGGGTCAGGGGAGTATCGCCGTCAAGCGCTTCAAAAAGATATAATCCTTCCTGGTCCTTGAAACTGATCCTGTCTTCGTTTTCAAAATCAGCCAGCTCCTGGACGACCTCAAGCTTTGAGGTATCAATTTTGTTTTCCTCATAGGTGCCATAGACTGAGGCGTTTACGTCGTTATCGGGATAATAGGCAGCTTTTTTGTAGATGAGATGGTTTGCCATGAAGCTAGGAGAGGCTTTATAGATCTTCACGCGCGGCGTGCGTACGTCAGCGCCAATCTCCAGGTTGAAATCTGTGCCACGCGCCGCGTCAAAGCTCATGAATTTGCCGGCAAAACCGTTTTTCGTAAAGCTGATACTGTTTCCTTGTACCCTGGTTTTAAAGGTGAAGAAATAATCCTGCATAAGCTTCTTGCCAGTCTCGCTTGGCAGCCCCGCTATCAGGCGCACCGTAACCTTGGATCCGGGCAAAAACCCTTCTTTGGGATGAAACGACACCTCATTCGGATTATCGCCTTGAAAAACCTGCCCCTCGATCGCGGGGATCACATCAAAATAACCTTCCGCGTGGTGAGCCGTGACAGGATGGTTAAACGTCACGCGAATGAGAGTTTTGTAGTCGGTAACCACAACTCCTTCCGGAGATTTGGCGATTACGCGCAGTTCATCGTCTGCCAGAATCTGGTTTACGGGCTCGGGGACGCGGTTCTGGGAAAAAGCCAAAATTCCGCCAGCAGTCACGAGCGCGAGGGCCAAAATAAGCTGATGTCTGGAATTGCCAAAAAATTGTTTAAATGCCTGCATAATGCTTTGATTATAGACTATTTTCCGATTGCAAGATACTGTTTTCGCTGCTTTTCCGGGAACCGCTCGATAGCGTAGCGGAGGGTGGTTCGTGGCATGCGTGCGGCGTTCTGGTTCAGAAACTCGACTAGCCCTGCTTCGAATCGTTTGCCCATCTCCCGCAGCATCCAGCCGGTAGCCTTATGAATGAGATCATGCTTGTCGCTAAGCAGGATTTTAGCGATCTTCAGGGTGTCCGCGTATTGTTCTTGTCGAATAAAAGCGAGCGTGGAAATGATGGCGATTCTGCGCTCCCAGATGTTTTTTGATTTGGCGAGCCGGTAAAGTATCCTGCGCGGCTTACCAAGCAAATATTCACCCACAATCTTGTAGGAACTGAGATCCACCAGATCCCAATTGTTGACCCATTCGGTGTTTTTTAGGTAAAAATCAAAAATTCGTTTTCGAGTCCGGTCGGCTGACTTTTCGAACCGGTAAGTTAGAATGAGAAGCGCGATCAATCTTTCCTCGTGATACTTTGATCTCAGCAATTTCGCAATTGCCACAAAATTGACAACGGTTGCTTTTTTGGCAATTCTCCGGCACTGAGGAACGGTGAGGCCGAGAAATTTATCACCTTCGCCATACTGGCCTTTCCCTGTTTTAAAAAAACGCCGCAGGGTCTGCGCTCGGTTTGGACTGGCCAGCTTGCGGATATTGTTTATCATTTTACTATACTATCCAAAACAGTTTTCGCGGTATTGATGGGGATGGAAAAACTAATACTGCTAGCACCCATGACTGTGGCGACGTTTACTCCTATCACCCTTCCCATGAGATCAACAAGCGGCCCTCCGGAATTGCCGGGATTTATCGCCGCGTCAGTTTGAATTACGCCTGACATGGTTTGTAAATTCCCCCCACTGTCCCCGGCCTGGATAGTACGATTCAGACCAGAGATTATTCCGACTGAAACCGAGTTATTGTATTCCGCCAAAGCATTCCCGACAGCGATCACGGACTGCCCCAGCTTCAGAGAAGCAGAATTGCCAAGTTCCGCCACAGGATAATTCGACCCATTAATTTTTACGATGGCCAGATCATGCTCGTTGTCTTTGTAAATGATTTGAGCGTCTTTTTGGCTACCGCCTGACAACAACACGGTATAAGAGGCGTTATCATCCGCAACTACGTGTTCTAACTGCGGCACCTCTTTGGAAATGACTATGGAAACCACAGCCGGCGTGATTTTGGCCACCGCGGCAGTGAGCAGCTCGTCCTGGGACGCTTGGCGCACAGCCTCGCGCCTTTGCATTTCCGATTTCTCCCGCTCTGTCTTGAGCGCTAGAGCGGTACCTTCGCCCGCGTTTTTTACAAGAGTCATCTCAGAGGCAATATCCGCAATCTTATTTTCCAGGTCTTGAATCTTCTGTTTCTGATCTCTTTGCTGGGAAAGCAGTACCAGATTTCCGCCAGCAAGCAAAACTATGATAAGAATTGCTGTGGAAATATGCTTAAACATGGATTTCTATTAGCATTTTATCAGTCCAAACGTCCTTTTACAAATTATCACTCTTGATACTAGAGTGATAACAGACTGAAATAATTAAATTATCTTGAAAGGGGGTGAGAAAAAAACATGGCACTCGATCTTATCCCGAGTTCTTTTTTCCGCTTTCCGCGTGCTAGCCGTAGCGCTTCTGAACGTAGATCACATTCCACCAGTGCTTGCCTTGCTGGTACCCGAGCACTATTCCCGCGATCAGCAGAACGATCGAGAAATATTTATGAATCTCGAACCATTGCGACCACGAAAAACCCAGGGAATAGTTTTGAAAATCAGAGGTAAGCAGGCGGATATACAGCATCTCGAGCAGACCATGCAGCGCGGTGGTGAGCAGCACACCAAGAAAAGCAAATGACGCGATATAGATTATTTTTTTGGTTTGATTCATACAATGTG
>Ga0155615_121_pt1 | contig 18545 bp, 19 predicted proteins | sample RifCSPhighO2_12_FD_107272 | JGI IMG/M metagenome (GOLD analysis project Ga0155615, IMG submission 107272) | Candidatus Doudnabacteria bacterium RIFCSPHIGHO2_12_FULL_47_25
TTTTAAGGTTTTGTCACCTCAAGTATACCAAAACAAAGCATCTTTTGTTGTTAAAGGACTATTTACTATTATTCACCAAATTCTTTTAAATGATTAAGTCAACTCAGAGTCGTGCTTTAAATGTCTGGACTGTTTGATTAGTGTAAATTCTATTGTTCGCTACAAACTAAAAGCCGAAACTGGAGAGAGAGTGAACAGTATAAAATAAGAACGCTGTGATTATTGAAAGTGTAATACTAATTATTAACCAAGCCATAAGTTTATGGATATGGGACACATAAGCCATAATTATAGAAGTGACTACAGGTAAAAGCAATATGTATTGAAAAACATCTTTACTTGTTAAACGATCTGGAGAGTACCAAAAAACAGCATTAGGTAAGATTACTAGGAGGATGAGGCTCCAAAACAGTTGAGCGTTAAATGACATATTTTATTTAATATTTATTTCTATACTATTTTGATTAGTATTTAATTGTATAAATTTATTACCGGTGAATACTTCCTTGGTCCTTTTTTCATTAAAAGCCGAAATTGGAAAGAGAGTTTAATGAATATATATATACAAATAGAAATATTGCTAAGATGCCTACAAAAATATATCTGGCCAAACTATTATTTCCAATTGTCTTATTCAATCTTAATACAATAACGCAGCCAACAATTGCTACGGCAAATAGGATATTAATAATATTTTTGGACACAGTCTTGCTTAAATCAAGATTATCAACCAGAAAACCCGTAACTAAAGGCAAGATTATTAAAAACAAATAAACTAAGTTAAATTTTTTATTTTGTGACATAAATTTATTTAATACTAGTATCTAGATTACCTTGTTTAGTAATTAATTGTAAAAATTTAAATCCTGAAAAAGCTTCTTTGATCTTTTTTTCTCGAAAGTGTTTTTGAGTGACAATAGATTGATTCTTCCTTTTTTGATAATTAATTCGTGCTCGTTCCTGTTTTTTGATTACTGCGATCTGATCAAAATCTCTTGGAATATCTTTTTTCTCTCTAAACTCTACAACAAATGCATTATCATACAGATCGGTCGAAGGGTAGTCATTATATTTTATCGATCGCAAATCAAGTCTATGGTATATTTTACCATCTCTTAATTTGAAATCCAATTTTGAACTGTTCCCAGCTTGGTCATTCCCTGTGCAGCTCGTCGTAGTACATAATATTGAGGGATCATTGTCGAGATTGTCAGTCGTTTCAAAAATAAATTTACCATTTTCAGGATCAAACTCAACCAAAAATTCCGGTGGGGTCCTATCAATTTTTATTTCTAGAGTTTTTATCCCTTCGTTATTTCCTGCTCTGTCAACAGAATAATACTGCAGATTTATTATTCCTTCTTGACTGAGGGCGACAGGATTGTTGTAAGGGTTAAAATTTATTCCATCGGTGGAATACAAAGTTTCCAAAACCCCAGCATTGTCATCTGACGATCGAAGTTCTATTGACACATCGCTTTTGAACCAACCATTGTTGCCAGCAATTCCCGTTACGACTGCGGTCGTTGTTGGTGAGAGAAAGTCTTCACTTTGTTCAGAGTCAAGTGTAGCTTCTACTGTTATGATTTCTGACACTCCTGTGCCATTGATATCCAGCCGAATAGAGTCATCACTGCTAGAACCTGAAATTTCAAGGTTGACGAGACTCTGGTCGTTGATGACAACATCGTTGAACACTTTGGTTTCTGTTACTGTGTTGTTGTCATTTTTCGAGATCAATAGATCGAAAGTTCCTGTTGATTCCCCAAATCCTTCAATGCTGTAAACTTGTCCTGCGTCTGTGGACAGAAAAATAAATTTTTCTCCATCGAAACTCTCATAATCAACACCAGGTATATTGTTTTCCAGCCCCCCTTCTATTGGGCCTGAATGATTTCCGAGTGCGTCATAAATATGTACTGCAACTGGACTGCGCCAGATCAGCGTCTTACCTCGAAAACCGCAAAAATTTTTGTCTTGCCTGACATTTTCTGACAGCTGCGGATTGTCCAGTAGAATACCCGTAATGAGTTCTCTGACACCGTTCCAGCTTGGCATCTCAGAGTGTTTTGGATTTAAGACATAATATTTGTTCGGTGTATTTACATAATCGGCGCTAACGAGCGGCACAGTTTCATCCCCTGAAGTGTAGCCAATAGAACTTATAAACCTGTTTCCGATGCCAAAACGGTAAGCTGCTTGTGTTGCGGTCTTGCAGCCAGCAATGTTGTAAACATCGATACCGCTGAGGTCAATATTGTGGAGGTTTTTTGCGAAGAAGTTTTCGAGATTGTTTTGCAGAAATGCATTGTCACCTTTGTCAATGAGAAATTGCTTTGTATCATCGTAATCAAGAATAGTTCTGCCTCGCAAATTATAAGGAGAGATATATCCCGAAAAGTTTTCGAAATAGATTTGGTTAGGGGTTAACTGGTGAAGGGCAGGGGAGTTTTTGGCGATTTGTCGAATAGCATCCGGTTCGAGGAAGGGAATGCTAAATCTATCTCCTTTAAGAATAACCTTGGCGGCTTTGGGCGCGCCAAGATGTGGGACACCAATGAAAATCAGTTTATTTATGCTCTCTTTGCCGAACTCGTCAATGTAATTTTTCGCGAGTATTCCGCCAGTACTATGGGAAATAATATCAACTTTATCAGAACCCGTTGCAGATTTTATTGCCTCGATTTTTTGGTTCAACAATATTTTTGTTTGATCTAAATCTAAACGCCAGTCGTATGGAAAAAGAAAATACGATTCATTAAGAGCAAATTCATTAGTTTCAATTTCTTGCGTTAAGCCTTTAAGAATATCCAATAGTTGGGTATCTATACCCAAAGACGGGATCCGGATTCTTACATCATTTATGGCATTTCCTACGACAATGGAACTTAATGAATCGCCATATATATCGAGAGATAAATCTTCGGCTATGAATTCATCGTCAACATCAAAAAAAAGTTTTGTTTTGTCTATCCAAATTAAATTGTTATCTTTATGAAGCTCTGTCCCCGCAATTCCAGGAATAATTAATACCGGGGTTTTGCTTGGTGGCTGCTGTTTGCCAAAAGGCTCGGTAAGCCATGGTTCAAAATTTATCCAATCACTGGCGCCGTTGCCTAACCCGTCCGGATTGCCGGTTACATTAAGCGGACCGGAAGCGTCGCCCCACCAGTTGCCCGAGGCTTCCAGAACCGAACTATCAGGAAATACCAGCGCGCCCAGAATGTGATTTTCATAGATGTTATTATTCACCACTGTGACACCTTGACCCACGGTGCGGATACCAAAATTGTTTCTGGTAATATCGTTATTTTCCAAAATTATTCCGCCGCCGAAAAAATCCTCAACAAAAAAGCCGACGACATTGTCGCTGGCAGTGTTATTTTTGAAGATTATGTTTTTTATGTGAGAGCCGCTAATGCCTACAGAGTTAAATTGCGCTGTATTCATCTCCACCGTACCCTGAAAACTTGCGCCCGTCCCAATCCCGTTATTACAGTACTGAACAGTAGTATTCTTTACTACTACGTTCGGGCTATCTATGTTGATACAGTTCACAGCATAACGAACCTGCACGTGTTCCAAACGGGAGCCAGTGCCGCCGGTAAGAGAAATCCCATTCCAATCATCTCTGTTCGGCGCAGACGCTGACAGATCTCCATTGGTATCTCCGGCGATTGTATCGTCAGCGATTGACGTGAACACGATTGGTTCCTCCAGCGTTCCAACTGCTTCCAGAATTCCGCCTGGATTGGCTATCCTTGTGCCAAAATGGGATTTGACCACCGTTCCAGGTTCGATCACCAGCTTGCCTCCCGATTGTATTAACATCAGGCCGCTTACCACATACGGACTATTTGCCTTGGTCCAGGTAATGTGTTCGTTTATCACTGTTCGGTCAGGGATTATGGTGGCCGCATCTGCCGAATTGGCAAAAAGAAAGCCGCCTCCAGCAATAGTCAAGGCAATCAGAAATTTCAGAGCCATGGTTAAATTTTATGCTTGCTTGCGGAAATAATCAATATTTGGTATAATGTTAGGTACGTTTTAGTTAAGCTAGCAAAAGCGGAAACAAACAGGTAAAATAAAAACATGGCCAAGATTCTTGTTGTCGAAGATGAGCTGATGATGCGCGATTTGGTGGTGCGCAAGCTCAATTCTGCCGGCTTTGACGTCAAAATTGCCGCCGACGGAAAAGAAGCTTTGGGGGTGTGGAGATCAGAGGCTCCTGACCTGGTGCTGCTTGATTTGGTGATGCCGGAAATGGACGGCTTTGAGGTGCTCAAGCAAATGCGCAGCGATCCTAACCCAGGCCTCGCGAACACTCAGGTGATCGTGCTGTCCAACCTGTGGAGCAACGAGGACATTCTCAAGGCGCAGAATCTGAAGATTCAGGGCTATCTCGTAAAAGCCTACTACACCCCAGAAGATATTCTGCAAAAGGTTAACGAGGTTTTAAAAAAGTAATCATTAAGAAAGGTTCTATGTCGACCCTCATCACTACCGACGATCTCAAAAAGAAAATCGACACAAAAGAAAATTTTTCATTGTTAGAAGTGCTTGGTCCGGAAACATTCGCCGAGTTTCATATTCCGACCGCAAAAAATGTTCCGGTTGATGATACATTCGAGGAACATGTCCAGCAGGTTGTTCCTGATAAAAACCAAACAGTAGTCGTTTATTGCCGTGATATCGAATGCCATGCTTCAGAAAAGGCGGTCAGGCGCATGGAAGCATTGGGCTATACTAATGTCTTTGAATTCCACAACGGCAAAGAAGGCTGGAAGGCTAAAGGCCTCCCGATCGAAACCGGGGCCTAGATTAGACTTTCACGGACGCTTATCATTAGCACTGGCCACTTGACAGTGCTAATTTTTTGTCTATAATTATTGTTGGAAATAATTAATTTTTTTATATCAATTAACCTCTCTCCCGCCCCTTAGGTAAGCTCGGGGCGGCCCTCTCCCCTGGAGAGGGGAGAGCAATAAGGAAGAATCAAATGCAGATAAAACCACTCGGAGATCGAATATTGGTCGAACAGCTGACCTCGGAAGAGGTGACCAAATCCGGAATCGTATTGCCGGAAACAGCCGAAAAAGAAAAAAAAGCCCAAGGCAAGATCATTGCCATCGGTAACGGGGATGGGATCGGCAAACTGGGACTGAAGATTGGCGATGTTGTGGTTTTTGGGAAATATTCGGGCGAAGAGGTCGAGATCGACGATAGCGGCAAAAAGAAAGAATACAAGATCCTTTACGTGGGCGAGCAAGAATCAAAGAGCGATGTTCTCGCCATCATTGAATAATTAATTTTCAGAAAAGATATGTCAAAGCAAATAAAGAATGGTTACGAAGCAAAGGCCGCGATCAAAGCCGGTGTTGACAAGGTCGCAAATGTTGTAAAAGTAACGCTTGGCCCTGCGGGAAAGAGCGTGATTTTGGATCGCGGTTTTGGCAGCCCAACGGTGAGCGATGACGGCGTTACCGTGGCTAAAGATATTGAGCTTGAAGACAAATTTGAAAACGTAGGAGCGTCTCTCATCCAAGAGGTGGCAAATCGCACCAATGAGGAGGCAGGGGACGGAACTACCACTGCCACGGTCTTGGCGCAAAAGATGATCGAGGAAGCGTTTGCCGCGGCCACGCTTGCTTCCGGTCAGGCGCATCAGATCAAAAAGGGAATGGATAAAGCAGTCGCGTTTGTGGTCAGCCAGCTCCGTGGCCTTAAGAAAGACATCAAGAACAAAGCTGAGGTAGAGCAGGTTGCGACCATTGCCTCGCTTGACCCAGAGGTGGGCAAACTGATCGCCGAGGCCATGGAAGAGGTTGGTCACGATGGCGTTATCACTGTTGAGGAAGGGCAGACTATTGGCCTTGAGAAAGAGGTGGTCAAAGGCATGCGTTTTGATAAAGGGTTTGTTTCTCCTTACATGGTTACCAACGCCGAGCGAATGGAAGCGGTTTGGGAAGATGCCGCTATTCTGGTTACTGACCAGAAAATTTCCGCTGTTCAGGAAATATTGCCGATTCTCGAATCACTGGCCCAGGGCGGCCGGAAAAATATGGTAATTATTGCCGATGACATCGAAGGCGAGGCTCTCGCGACATTTATCCTCAACAAGATTCGCGGCACGTTTAATGTGCTTGCAGTCAAAGCGCCGGGCTTCGGTGATCGCCGAAAAGAAATGCTGCAGGACATTGCTGTTTTGACAGGCGCGCAGGTCATTTCTGAGGATCTGGGACTCAAGCTTGCAAACGCGACTGCAGAACATCTTGGCAGTGCCCGAAAAATCATCGCCACCCGCGAGCATACAACGATTGTGGACGGCGGCGGTGACAAGAAAAAAATAACTGAACGAATAGCGCAAATCAGAAACGAGTTTGAGAATTCCTCGTCAGAATTTGACAAAGAAAAACTGCAGGAGCGTCTGGCGAAACTCGCCGGCGGGGTGGGCGTCATCAAGGTTGGCGCTTTTACGGAAACGGAAATGAAAGCCAAGAAATTCAAAATCGAAGACGCGCTAAACGCGACCAAGGCCGCGGTTCAAGAAGGAATCATCGCCGGCGGCGGAGCAGCGTTTGTCAAAGTCGCGCCGTTGCTCGACGGTTTTCTTAAGAAAGAATCTCTGACAGCCGCCGAGACCGCGGGCGTAAGAATCATCCGGCAGGCACTCGAGGCGCCTCTCAGGCAAATCGCGGAAAACGCCGGTGTCGAACCGACGGGCATTATTGCGGAGATCCAGAATAGCGATGCTGATCACGCCGGATATGATTTCACGAAATATGATGCATCTGAATGGAAAAAAGGCCTTGAGACTGACATGATGAAAGCCGGCATTGTCGACCCGCTCAAGGTCGCCAGGCTCGCCCTCGAGAACGCGGTGTCTATTGCATCGACCCTGGTTACCTCGGAAGCGATCGTCGTTGATAAGCCGGAACCAAAGACCCAGGGTCCGACTCCTCCAGGAATGGGCGGCATGGATTATTAGGCAGAGCGAACTACGAACGAAGTACGAAAGTACGAACAGCCCCCAATTTGGGGGCTTGTTTGCTATTTCATTTGTTGATATCATTTGTGTAATGTTCGTATTTTTCGTAAAAATTCGTAGTTCGTAGCCATGAAAAAACTTTTTACTTCTGAATCAGTCACCGAAGGGCATCCGGACAAAATCTGCGACCAGATTTCCGACGCCATTCTCGATACCATTCTCAAAGATGATCCGCGCGGCCGGGTCGCGGTAGAAGCGCTTGTTACCAATGGTGTGTGCGTGGTGGCGGGCGAAATAACCACTCGTACTTATGTGGATATTCCCAGGGTAGTGCGCAGTGTCATCAAAGATATTGGCTATACTGATTCCGAATACGGTTTTCACTGGGAGACCTCGGGCCTGATGGTCGCGATTCAGGAACAATCAGGCGACATCGCCCGAGGCGTTGATTCCTACAAAAAAGGAAAGGGCGGGGAAATAGTCAAAGAGGACCTGGAGAATCTCGGCGCCGGGGATCAGGGCCTGATGTTTGGATTTGCGACAAACGAAACGAAAGAATACATGCCGCTTCCGATTGTGCTCGCTCATAGACTCGCCAGGCAGCTCGCAACTGTTCGAAAAAACGGACTCGTAAAAGGGCTCAGACCCGACGGGAAATCGCAGGTGACGGTGGAATACGCCGGCGACAAACCAAAGCGCTTGCACACGGTTTTGATCGCGGCTCAGCACGACGAAGACATCGACACAGAGAAACTCCGGCACGAGATCGAGGCCCGGGTGATCCGCAAAATCATACCCAAGAATTTGTTTGATAAAAAAACCCGTATTCTCATCAACTCGACGGGCCGCTTTGTCAAAGGTGGACCGCAGGCGGATACTGGCCTGACTGGACGTAAGATTATCGTGGATACTTACGGCGGCGCGGGTCGTCATGGCGGCGGCTGTTTCTCCGGAAAAGATCCATCCAAGGTTGATAGGTCCGGGTCATATATGGCAAGGTACGTTGCCAAGAATCTGGTCGCGGCCGGGGTCGCAAAAAAAATCGAGGTGCAAATCTCTTACGCGATCGGTGTGCCAGAGCCTCTTTCAGTTAGGGTGGATACGTTTGGAACCAGCCGCATCGCTGAGGACGCGATAGTGGAGATAGTCAACAGAGTTTTTGACTTCAGGCCGGGCATGATTATCAAAAACCTCAACCTTCGCCGGCCGCTCTACAGGCAGGTGGCAGCCTACGGGCATTTTGGCCGCAATGACCTCAATCTTCCCTGGGAAAAGCTTGATAAAGTCAGAGAAATCAAAAAGCGCGCGAAAACCGCCTGAAAGGCGGTTTTCATTTGGCCTTGACAGGAAAGGCTATTTTTGCTAGGATAGTCTGTTTACCCTAGCACCAGTTTTTAAGGTAACGTATCATATATTTTTTGACCATCTGGTGCTGGGTTTACGGCTAAAAACTCCCTTTGACAAATCCATAGAAAACAGGCGACAAAGTAACAGGAATTTTGCCGCCAAGATCAAGACCCGCAGAGTATTTCAAAAAATCGCTCTTTTCAATATCCTGCGGGTCTTTATTTTTTCCGTAGAGCATTTTGGGTATTAATTGCACAGGACATTTAGTACATTTGCCTGATTTATCCAGCACCTTCCAGAATACGCCGCAGCAAGCTGCGGCGATGAATGGCTTAATACAATCTTCCTGCGGGATGCAATACCCCGACAGGAAGGTGCTGGATTTATCTTAGTGCCCAAAATCGTCTACGGAAGAAAAAAGGAGGAAGTTAAGAATCGCGGCGGGTTCAAGTGATCTTGGATCCAAACAATCAACATCTGTTTTTTTGAGGAAGAAATTGATGGCAAAGAAAAGTTTGGGCGAAAGGTTCAAAACTCGTTTGATTGAAGAGCATGGCAAGATGCTCGCAGTCATCAACCGCAACCGGGTTGCAGAAGGCGAGCTTGAACTGGACGGCACTGAGGACGAAGGAGATATCTCTACGTTTTCGCACAGTAAAGAAGTGCTCCATGGACTCCTGGAGAGCGATTTTCAGAAGTTCCTGGCGATCAGGGAAGCGCTCCAGCGGATAGAACAAGGTGATTATGGAATCTGCATCGAGTGCGACGAGCATATCCACGAAAAACGTCTCGTGGCCGTTCCCTGGGCAGCGCTGTGCATCGGTTGCCAGGAAAAGGCGGAGAACGAGTCCTCTGACCACCAGAGCGCCCGGCCAGTCATGGCGACAGCGCTGAGTGGCGAGGGTGAGGAGGAGTGATGGCCAACACGCTCAGGCGCAATGCATGGACATCTGATCACGGATTTATCCGGTGATCAAAAGACAAAGGGATGGAGCATTATAAAAATCATATTTTTATCTCCATCCCCCTTGCTCCCAAGCGTTTATCGGTTTAGGAGTTAGGGTAGAAAAAAGGAGGGATCGTGAACAAAACAGATGATTTTCGAAGCGAGATGCAGCATTTTATTTCCCGGATAGTTTCGCCGACAACCAACACAGATCACGAACTTGGAAATTTAAATGTGCATCTGTGGCAGGCGCATTCGGAGGGTATTACCAAATGCACACCCTTTCTGTCATCCGAAATGGATGACATTACTCAGGGGATCAGGGAGATCCGAGCGCGTGGCGAAGATGTTGCCGAATACTGCAAAACTTTGCTTCGTCAGCACGGTATGGAGGCAGAATTTCTTGAGTAACAAACCAGGGAAACACTCTTTGCATAGTGTTTCCCGAACCCCAAAGTCTGCGTCGAAGACCTCGAGCAAAGTCGAGAGGTAGATTCCGGGGTTCGTAAAACAATTCTGACTAGGAGGAAGTTATGATTCGGATTCTCGTGCTAGCTTTTTTGTGTGCCACTATTGGCGTACTTTTGGGACTAATGGGTTCCTATGCAGCGCGTTCAGAACGCTTTCAAAATGAGCTACGGTCAGCTCAAGAGCAGCAAGAGGAAACTCTGCGGCAGCTCAAGAGCTGTAAAGGTAAATGGGATAGTTTGGCTTCTACAGTAATAAATCTGCCGGGACGTCGTGGCGAGATCGCCTACATTCCCGGCGATGACACTATCCTTTTTCCGCCGCCGGCGTATTTCGGGCCGTTTCCAGCGCTCGTGGTCGGAGAAGAAAAATTTCCGATCAGCTGTGTTAATTAACAACCGGAGATGGAGCGACTCATCGCTTCATCTCCCCACCCTTCTGGGTGCAAATTCGTAAAAGCAGGTGAATTATATTTAGCGCCTAGCATTAACAGGAATTGCATCCAGAAGAGTGGGTCCTCCGGATCTGCTGGCGACCCCAGTAGCAGAACGCTTCGCGTTCGCTACGGGGCAAGAACCTATCTTGTTCGTTCTCTTTTGACCCGTTGGATTAGAAGAGATCCTGTACGAAGCGTCGCCAGCAGATACGGGGAAAATCATGATGATATTGCCTCTTGTGTTTTTTTGACAATACAGTTATAATTCCATTTGAATTTGTATTAATTTTATTATAAATATGGGCGTTCCCAGACAACGTAAAACACATTCTGAACGAAACCAGCGCCGGTCTCACCACGCGCTAAAAAAGACCCAAGTCGCGAAATGCAAAAACTGCGGCGCGGCTGTCATGCCTCATGACATTTGCGGGGCCTGCGGTTTTTATCGCGGCACTGAAGTTGTAAAAAAATCCCCGGTAACAGCTAAATCCGCAAAGTAAAAAATGGCTAATCGGCACTTATCTCGCACTGTCGCGATGCAAACTCTTTATGAATGGGATTTCAACGGCAGTCGAGGCAACCTCGATGAGATTCTTGCGCGAAGCATTGAAAATTTCGCGCCGGGCATTGATGACCCGAAATTTATTAACGATTTGGTAAGCGGCGTTAGGGAGCACAAAGCAGAGATCGACTCGATTATAGAAAAGACAGCGCCAGAATGGCCGATTGAGCAAATTACCATTATTGACCGTAATATTTTGCGCCTTGGAATTTACGAGCTTATGTACGCCAAAGAAGTTCCTCCAAAAGTCGCCATCAACGAAGCTGTGGAACTCGGCAAGACTTTTGGCGGAGGGTCCTCAGGCAAATTCGTGAACGGCGTCCTTGGTACGCTGTACCGACAGATGAACCCCGAAGAAGCAACAAAACAAGCAAGCCAATCTAAATAGGATTGGTTTTTTTTGGGATTTTTCAGTATAATAAAATCGAATACGGAGGCTTATTTATATATATGAGTGCCCAGAAGAAAATTCTCATCGTTGACGATGAAAAACCTATGGCGCGGGCTTTGCAACTGAAACTGGATCACTCTGGTTTTGAAACAAAAGTTGTCAATCAAGGGGCTGAAGCCTTGAATGTATTGGAAAGAGAAAAATTTAATCTGGTTTTGTTGGACCTGATGATGCCAAACCTCGATGGTTTTGGCGTGCTCATGGAGCTGCAAAAAAGAAAAATAAATACTCCGATAATCGTGACCTCAAACCTGAGCCAGCGGGAAGATGAAAAGCGAGCCATGGAGCTTGGGGCGCAGCATTATTTTGTAAAATCCAACACCCCACTTTCCAAAATCGTGGATTATGTGAAAAAAACTCTCAAAGTATGATCTAGAGAGAACAGACCTCTCTCCGGCCGCTCGGTAAGCTCGCGGCTGTACTCTCTCCTGATAAGGGGAGAGTTATAAGGAAGAATCTATGCAAAACAAAAAAAACCAGCCAGCAACAGAAGAGCAGAAAATAAAAGACATTTTACTGCGGGAAGATTATGTCAGCGCCAAGGATATCGAAAACGCTGAGGAATACGCGCGCAAGACTAAATCTACTATCGTCGAATATCTGCTTGGCCAGCAGCTTTTGACGCGCGATCTCCTGGGGCAGGCCATAGCAGAGTCTTTTGGCGTTTCGTACGCTGATTTAAATTACAATCAGCCGACCAGGGATCAGATTTTGGCAATTCCCGAAGCCATCGCCAGAAGATATCGCGCGGTTTTGTACGCGGTTAAGGATGACAGCGTGATCGTGGCAACGGACAACCCCAAGCAGCCGCAAATGATCACGGCCCTGAAGAAAATTTTTCCGCAAAAAAATCTTACGGTCGCTTATTCTCTGAAGGAAGACGTTGAGGCCACATTTGTGGCGTACCGCAAACCGCTTGAGACAAGGTTCAGCCTAATATTGGCCGGCAATAGGCGCGTCGCTCCAGAGATCATTGAGGAGATCCTGGGAGACGCTCTGATTTTCAAGGCATCGGACATACATTTTGATCCGCAGGAAAAAGAGGTCGTGATCAGATTCCGCGTTGACGGCGTGCTTCGAGAAGCTGGGCGTGTTCCCAAAGAGCATTACGAAAATATTTTGAACCGCATCAAGGTTCAGGCGCATTTGCGCATTGACGAACATTTCTCTGCGCAGGATGGCGCGATCAGGCACAGCAAAGACGGCAAGATGGTGGATTTGCGCGTGTCGATTGTGCCCACGCTCGACGGTGAAAAAGTCGTTATCAGGCTTCTTGGCGAATACGTGAGAAGTTTTACTTTTTCGGACATTGGATTGTCAGCCGCGGATCAGCAGCTCCTGGCGGAGGCCTCAAAAAAACCGTACGGCATGATTTTGGTGACAGGACCGACCGGCAGCGGCAAAACCACTACTCTTTATTCACTGCTCAAGGCCTTGAACAAACCAGAGGTAAATGTCATGTCCATCGAGGACCCGGTGGAATATAAAGTTTCTGGCATGAATCAGATTCAGGTCAACAAGCAGACCAACCTGACTTTTGCCGAGGGTCTCAGGTCGATAGTGCGCCAGGACCCGAACATTATTTTAGTCGGTGAAATCCGCGACCGGGAAACCGCGGAAATCGCGGTAAACGCCGCGCTTACCGGCCATTTGTTGTTTTCGACCTTTCACGCGAACGACTCGGCGACAGCGGTTCCGCGCTTGCTCGATATGGGCATCGAACCTTTTTTGCTTGCTTCAACCCTGGAAATGGTAATTGCCCAGCGTTTGGTTCGCCTCATTTGCAGTTCTTGCCGTTTTAGCGCATCTATGAGCCAGCAGGAGCTTGCGGCCGCGTTCCCCAAGCTTGCCCCGTATTTCAACCAAAAGAGCCTGACATTTTACAAAGGCAAAGGCTGTAAATCCTGCGGGGATACCGGATACAAGGGTCGCCTCGCGATTTTTGAACTCATTCCAGTGGGGCGCGAGCTCAAAGAAATAATTTTGCGCAATCCTTCGTCAAAGCAGGTATGGGAAATCGCGAGGCGTGATGGAGCCCATTCGCTGTTTGAAGATGGGATCGAAAAAGTCAAAAACGGAATCACAACAATCGAAGAACTTTTGCGGGTCGCCGCTCCGCCTGAGCAGCAGCCGCAGGCCATGAGATGAAAAACAAACAGCACAGTTTTTTTTCGCGCCTGGGAACTGGCAAAGAGCGCGAATACTTTATCGAAAATTTGACCATGATGCTGGCAAGCGGCATGGATATTTTTTATGCGCTTGATGCCATCAAAAAAGAAATCCGTTCCAAGGCGCTCAAAGACGCGATCGCGGAAATGGAAGAGGACGTCAACGGCGGTTCAGCGCTGTGGCGCGCTCTGCAAAATACTGGTTTGCTTCCCGAACACGTCGTGGCCCTGGTGCGCATTGGGGAGGAATCTGGCCGGTTGCCGGAAAATTTGAAAGTGATCGTTATCCAGCAGGAGAAGGACCGAACATTCCGATCCAAAATCCGTTCCGCCATGATTTATCCCATTTTGGTTTTAGCCCTCACCCTGGCGATAGGCACGGGCATCGGATGGTTTATTTTGCCCAGGCTCGCCACTGTATTCTCGGAGCTCAAATTGCAGCTACCGTTTGTCACGCGGATTTTGATCGGAGTGGGGATTTTTTTGGGCGAATACGGGATGATCGCCGTACCGGCTGCGCTCGTGGTGGCCACGGCCCTGATATATTTTGTTTTTATTTTCCCGAGGACCAAATTTGTGGGGGAGGCTCTATTATTTTCTTTTCCTGTTATCAGAAAGCTGGTCAAAGAGGTAGAGCTCGCGCGCATGGGTTTTATTTTGGGGACGCTCCTTGGCGCGGGCATGCCAGTGGTGGCGGCGCTCGATTCACTGTATAAAGCGTCTTCCCTGCGGGTTTACAAAAAGCTTTACGCGCATATGCGTGACAGCGTGGAAGAGGGCAATTCCCTGCAAAAAAGCTTTTCACTCTATCCGAGAGAAGCGAACCGGCTCGTGCCAATAACCGTGCAGCAAATGATTATTTCCGGGGAAAAATCAGCCCAGCTTTCAAAAACGCTGATTAAGATCGGCGAAACTTTTGAAACCAAAACCGAAACTACCACCAAAAATCTTACGGTCATATTGGAGCCAATTTTATTGGTCATTGTTTGGATCGGCGTGGTGTCAGTGGCGCTTGCAGTTATTCTTCCGATCTACAGCTTGCTTGGCGGCCTCAACAATCCCCCAACTGATACCAGCTCTCCGCCGCCCCCAGTGACAGAAAGCGCCTTGCCCGATACAGCGCCTGCACCGCCCGGGGCTCTCGAGACGCCCCTCGTAAATTATCTCGAGATTTTAGAGACCGAAACCGGTTATCTGAATGTGAGACAGAACGCTTCAGGTTCGAGCCCGGTAGTCGGCAGAGTGAATCCGGGCGAGCAGTTTGAGTATTTTGGCAAACAGGGGAGTTGGTATGAAATTTCGCTTCCGGAAGGGCGGCGAGGCTGGGTTATTGATCGTTATATCAGAGTTATCAATCCTTAGGCATGAGAGGCTTTATCCAGCACCATGTATTACGTTTATCTTTTGAAAAGTAAATTAAACGGCCAAATCTATGTTGGATCAACTCGCGACTTACGGAGGCGTTTGAGCGAGCACAATAAAGGATTATACAGCTCGACAAAGCGATACAAACCATGGTCAGTGTATTATTATGAAGCTTATTTTGAGGAGAAGTTTGCCAGGATTCGAGAGAGTCGTTTGAAGTATAACGGGAATGCCTTTAGGGAATTAAAAAAACGGATCGGTTTAAAAACTGGTGTTGGATTTACCTTAATCGAAGTCATGTTGGCGGTGGTGCTTGTCGGGCTTTTGGCTGGAATAGGAATGCCAGTTTATTATTCGCTGCAGACCCGTAATGATCTCGACATCGCCGCCGCGGCAGTCTCGCAGAATCTGCGCCGCGCTCAGGTTCTTTCGCAATCTGTTGATGGCGACCGGTCATGGGGCGTTAGAATCGACCCCGGAAATGTTATTGTGTTTCAAGGATCAAGCTTTGCCAGCCGGGATCAAAGCTTTGATGAAACCTTTTCTATCGCGGAAAATATTGTGATCAGCGGTCCGAATGAAATAGTATTTTCCAAGCTGGCAGGCTTGCCGCAAAGCACAGGAAATATCATGTTAACTTCATCAGCCAATGAAAGCAAAACAATCACAATCAATGCCAAGGGAACAGTTTCGTACTGAGGGCTTTACCCAGCACCACTTTTCTGTAAAAAGTGGTGCTGGGTTTAGCTTGGTGGAAATCATTTTGTCGGCGTCAATATTCGCGCTGGTCGTCATGGCTTTTGTCGGCGTTTTTTTGTACGGCCAGGAAGCCACTGTTCTTGCTGGCCAGCGCGCCAGTGCGTCTCTTTTAGCGGAAGAAGGCCTCGAGGCACTGAGAAATATCAGAGACGCAGGATTCACCAATCTCGTTGATGGCACACATGGACTGGCAATCTCAGGTTCGCAGTGGCAGCTTGCCGGTTCCGCGGACATAAACGGCGTATTTACGCGTCAGGTAGCTATCAGCAGCATTGACTCGAGGCGCAAACAGGTTACCGCGACCATTACCTGGCAGCAAAATCTGCAGCGCAGCGGCCTGGTTTCCGCGGTGACAAGGTTCACCAACTGGATGGCGCTTGGGATCGGCAATTGGGCGTTTCCCAGCCTCGCCTCGAGTTTTAACCTAACCCCGGCTAATAGCGGCATCGCTGGAGCCAACAGCGTTTCAATCGCGTTCGCGAACAACTTAGTTTACCTGGGCCGCGCCAACAGCGCCGGCCGCGAGTTTTATATTTTCGATGTCTCAGACCCGGCCTCGCCCCAGCTCTTGGGTCAAAGAGATTTAAACGGCACGCCCAATGATATTGTAGTGGCCGGTAACTACGCTTATATCGCTTCGACAGATGATTTGCAGGAGCTTCAGATCGTTGACATTTCTGACCCGGCAACAGTTGGCCTGGCCGGCAAGCTCACCTCAGTAAATCTGACCGCGGCCAATAGCGGGAACGCGGCCGCCGACGCCCAGGCTTTGTCTTTGTCGGGAAATTATCTTTTGATGGTGAGAGGCGGCGGGGACGAATTTTTGGTATTTGATCTCACAAACCCATCAGCGCCGGGAAATCCAGTTGGACGCACCCCCACACTGACCGGCACGCCGGCTGATGTGACAGCGTCTGGCGGTTACGCTTACGTTGCCTCGTCTGACAATGCGGCGGAATTGCAGATTGTGGATATTACGGACAAAACCGCGCCATCGCGAGTGCAGGTGTTCAATCTCACCAGCGGCAGTGCCAACACGGACGCGTTGTCCGCGGGTTTTGCGGGTAACCACGTTTTTGTGGGCCGGGCCTCAAGCGGTGCCCCGGAATTTTACGCAATCAATGTCGCCAACCCGATGTCTCCCTTGCTTTCTGATACCCAGGAAATCGGTAACGATGTTATGGCAATATCCATGGATCAAAACACAGCATACGCTTTTTTGGCCACTGCTGATACAGGAAACGATTTCAAGATCGTTGATGCTTCCGTTCCAACAAATATTTCCCTATTAGGGCAGCTAAATCTTGCCAACGGCTCTTTGGATATTGTCTATGACACCACGCTTGATCGCGCGTTTATTGCTTCTTCCGCGGACGCGGAAGAACTGCAAATTGTGAGGCCGCAATGAACCCAAAGTTTTTCCCTCCTCTTGATGGGGAGGGATTGAGGGAGGGGTGAAAATGATTATGAAACAAACCACAATCGCTCGCAAACTCCGTAATAACCTTAAGGGGGAGGGAATAAAATCAAGAGATGGTTTCACTCTCATAGAACTCCTCGTCGTCATCTCCATCATCGGGTTGCTCGCGAGTGTTATTTTAATATCTTTGAATTCGGCAAGAGGCAAGGCGCGGGATGCCAGGAGGAGGGCAGATACTCGTCAACTGCAGACCGCAATAGAATTTTATCCAGCACCTTCCAGAATACCCCGCAGCTTGCTGCGGGGATGAATGGCTCAATATAGCCTTCCTGCGGGGTGCAATACCCCGACAGGAAGGTGCTGGATTTATTATGACACAAACGGCGACTATCCTTCTATTGGAGTCATAAACATTGGTTATGATATTGCCGGCCTATCTGGCCTACTTGCTCCTTATTTATCATCACTTCCCCAAGACCCTTCCGGCAACAGCTGGCACACTTATCAATACGTACGCGGTTCAACGAGCGGCAACCCTCCCTTTGGGTATGGAATTTATGCGCGCTATGAGTCAACCGGATATTGCAGAACAGGCATAAATATGAATCCGGCCTGGTGGGGAGTGGGCGAGTGTCAGTGACGGTCTGCTCCGGCGACAAAAAGTATGTTTTGTAATATTATAACAATGGTATGAAATATTATGAATTAGACGAAGAAGAAATGGCCAGATACCAAGCTTATGCCAGGACAGCTTTGGATAAAACCAAAAACGTCAACCTCCGCGTTTCCGAGGCGGATTTAATGAAAATAAAAACCAAGGCTTAGACTCATGAAGCTAAAACAAAAACCAAACGCGTTCACATTAATTGAGTTGCTCGTGGTTATTTCCGTGATCGGGTTTTTGGCGAGCGTGATTATGGTAAGTTTGAATTCGGCAAGAGTTAAGGCGCGTGCGGCCCGAGCCGCCGGTGATTTGCGGCAACTGGCCAATGTCCTATCCTTGTACCTTGCTGATCAGGGTGTATATCCGTGCTTTGACCATGTTTGGGGTGATTTGAGGGAATTTACCTGGGCGCAGCCGTATGCCAAATGGCCGGTAAGCCCATGGAATACAAATTATCATTGGGAGCATGGAACCGTCGGCTTTACTTTTTCTATCAGCGTTATGGTGCCGCTTGCCGAGGCGCAAGATTTGGACAAAGCCATAGACGACAACAATTTCTCGACGGGAACCATAAGGGCAGGGGGAATAGCTGACTCTGTCCGTTTGGAGTACGGCGGCATGGATCAGTCTGTCCCCTTAATTGATTGTCATATATGAGAGAAAAAAAGAAGGGATTTTATCCAGCACCAGTTTCCCAAAGTTCAATTTTCTAACGCGAAAAAATGCCGGTTGGCAAATATCCTAAAACTGGTGCTGGGTTTACCCTTATCGAACTCCTCGTGGTCATCTCCATCATCGGCCTTTTGGCGAGCGTGGTTTTGATTTCGCTCAATTCTGCCCGAGGCAAGGCCCGCGATATCAGGAGGAGGGCAGATACTCGTCAACTGCAGACCGCAATAGAATTTTATTATGACACAAACGGCGACTATCCTTCTATTGGAGTCATAAACATTGGTTATGATATTGCCGGC
>Ga0155615_124_pt1 | contig 11296 bp, 14 predicted proteins | sample RifCSPhighO2_12_FD_107272 | JGI IMG/M metagenome (GOLD analysis project Ga0155615, IMG submission 107272) | Candidatus Doudnabacteria bacterium RIFCSPHIGHO2_12_FULL_47_25
AACAAAGCATCTTTTGTTGTTAAAGGACTATTTACTATTATTCACCAAATTCGTAATAGGGATATGGAGCAACTCGTCCGGCAACTAAAAACCATGGGAGTTTTGAAAACGCCGCACATCATCAATGCGTTTTTGGCGTCTGATCGTAAATTTTTTGTTAGCCCGCAGCATGCAGAGGACGCGTATCTTGATACGGCCCTGCCAATCGGCAGAGGACAAACTATTTCCCAACCCTTAACCGTGGCGTTTATGATGGAGCTGCTGCAGCCACGCGCTGGACAGAAGATTTTAGATATTGGCTTTGGTTCAGGATGGACTACGGCCATCCTCGCGCATATCGCAGGGGAGAAAGGACAGGTTTACGCGTTTGAAATCGACAGTGAAATATTTGAATTTGGCAAAAAAAATTTGCAAAATTTTTTCTACAAAAACATTCGGCTCATGCGCGGTTCAGGTCTCGCGGGCCTGCCCCAGGAAGCGCCGTTTGACCGCATCCTGGTTTCGGCCGCCTCAGAGAGCTTGCCTTCAAGCCTCATAGCGCAAACGGCGGTTTCTGGCCGGCTGGTCATCCCCATCGGTACCCCCATGGACTCTGCCTTGACTTTGGTAGAGCGCGTAAGCGACAATGAAACCAGACAAAAGGTATTTCCTGGATTTGCGTTTGTGCCGCTAACTGAATAATTCAATCATGAGGCAAATCTTATCACTTCTAAAATGGACCGCGATTTTACTTGTCATAGCGAGCGTGGCGTTTGCCATTTTCGTCGGGATCAAGCTGAATAAACCAGCGACCACAGAAAGCCTGGCGCGAGATTTTGAAATCCGCAAAGGCGATACCGCCGGACAGGTGGTGGATCGGCTCATGGAAAATAAATTCATCCGCAATGATCTGATCATGGAGGTTTATCTCCGGTGGAAAAATGCGGAAGACAAACTGCAAGCGGGTGTTTACCTGCTCGACAGCAACATGACCATTCCAGAGATCGTGCAGATTCTGACGCAAGGTCAGGTGAAGGCTTCGGGCCTGCGCGTGACCGTGATCGAGGGTTGGGGCATTCGCGACATCGCCACGAGATTTGAAAATCTCGGATTGGCGCAAACAGAAGAGTTCACCGAAGCTGCCGGTCTGCCGCTTGTGCTGGAAAATGATCTGCCAGATTATTCGCAGTATGATTTTTTGAAACACAAACCAGCCGGCGCTTCCTTGGAAGGATTTTTGTTTCCTGATACTTATCTGGCCAAAGAAGACTCGAGCGCCGAGACGATTGTGAGAAAAATGCTCGACAACTTTGGCAGCAAGGTCACGCCACAGATGATCACGGAAATCGAAAAACAAAACCGCAAGCTTTATGACGTTCTCATCCTTGCCTCGCTTGTGGAGCGCGAGGTTGGAAGAAATCTCAAAACCGGAACCAAGCTGACTGAGCAGCAAATAAAAACCTTGGCGGAGGAGCGCCGTCTCGTGGCCGGGGTGTTCATGAACCGTCTCAAGCTAGGCATGGCGCTCGAGTCAGACGCGACAGTCAACTACATCACCGGCAAAAAAACCCCCCGGGCAGCACTCGAGGATCTCAATATCTCCTCGCCCTACAACACTTACCTGAATCGCGGCTTGCCGCCAACGCCTATCGGCAACCCATCTTTAGATTCAATCCGCGCCGCAATCAGCCCCGCAGACACGGATTTTCTGTTTTTTCTGACTGCGCCGGACGGAACCGCTTATTTTGGCCGAAATCTCCAGGAACACGCCCGAAATCGTCAGCTTTACCTTGAATAGTTGTGGAGGTTGACAGTACTGGAAAGCCCGTATATACTCTTATTAACAAATTAATTCCTAAGAAAGTAGGCGTCCTAACGGACTTAATCTCTAACAAAGGGGCCCGCCGAGGACTAAATAGCCTATAGGCATTAGCTTATAGCTTGTAGAACTCGGTGTAAGCCGAGATTTTTTTATCCCTCACCCTTTCATTGATGTAATTTATTGAAAGTCGTTGAAGGATAAATATACATAAGTTTAGAATTGAGATTAATTATTTAAGTGTAAGAAAGGGTGAGGGATGCTCAATAAACAAGAAAAGAAAGACCTGGTGATCAAACTGGCCGAAGACATCAAAGCGTCCAAGGCTGCGGTGTTTTGCGATTTTGCTGGTCTGCCCACGAGAGAGATCCAGAAGATTCGCTCCACCTTGCGGAAAGAAAATGTCAGCTACAAGGTTGTGAAGATCAACCTTCTCAAGAAAGCCTTGCGTCTGGCCGGAATCGACATCAAGGCCCTGACCTTAAACAAACCCATGGCAGTCAGTTTATCTGCTGATGATGAAACCGCGGCTGCCCGCATTTTGCACACGTTTGCCAAGACTCAGGAAAACCTCAAGATCGTCTCCGGCATGCTCGATAACGCCATTATAGATGCTTCCCAAGTCAAAGCTCTCGCATCCCTTCCAACTAAACAGGAACTCCTCGGACAGCTAGTGGGGGTTATTGCCGGTCCGGTTAGAAATTTGGTCGGAGTGTTATCTGGCAATGTGAGGCAGTTGGTTTACGTGCTTAATGCTATTGGGCAGAATAAATAATTTTCAATTTTGTAATTTTCAATTTCCAATCAATTTTCAATGATCAATGTCAGGATTGATAATTAATAATTTTAGAAAGGGTACAATATGGCAGAAGAAACAGCAAAAACCGACCTGTCCACCGTAGCCTCGGCGAAGGCGGAAGTTCCAGAGAAATTCAAAGCTCTTGTTGATTCAATCGACAAACTCTCCGCTCTTGAACTCTCTGAACTCGTCAAAGTACTCGAGGACCGGTTCGGCGTCTCAGCAAGCGCTCCGATGATGATGGGGTCGGTGCCGGCGGCAGGAGCAGGCGCAGCAGCCGCAGAAGAGAAGACTGATTTCACAGTCGAGCTCTCTGAAGCAGGCAGCAACAAAATCGCGGTCATCAAAGTGGTCCGCGAAGTCACAGGCAAGGGCCTGAAGGAAGCCAAAGACCTTGTCGATGGCGCGCCAAAGCCAGTCAAAGAAAACGTGCCGAAAGCAGAAGCCGAAGAGCTCAAGAAAAAGCTCGAGGAAGCAGGCGGCAAAGTGGTTTTGAAGTAACAGGAGATCTATATCAAAAAGCGACCTTAGATGGTCGCTTTTTGATTTTGAAAATGGTAAATTGAACTCATGACTCAGCCCCTGGCAGCAAAAATAAGACCGACGTCTCTAGCCGAATTTATCGGTCAGGAGCATTTGGTAGGTCCTGGAAAACCTTTGCGCGTCGCGATCGAGACCGGGCATTTGTTTTCGTTTGTGCTCTGGGGTCCTCCGGGCGTTGGCAAAACCACGCTGGCCAGGATCCACGCATCCGCACTCTCCGCAAAGCTCTATGAGCTTTCCGCCGTGAGTGCGGGCAAGGATGATGTCAAAAAAATTGTGGCTGATGATGCTGGCGGCAAACCCAAAGTGCTGTTCCTCGATGAAATCCACCGCTTTAACAAAGCCCAGCAAGATTTTTTGCTGCCCTATGTTGAATCAGGGGAACTCACTCTCATTGGCGCGACCACAGAAAACCCCAGCTTTGAGGTGATCGCGCCTTTGTTGTCTCGGACAAGGGTTTTTGTGCTGAGTGAATTTAACCGCGAGGAGATGGGCAGAATCATCAAGCGCACGGGCCTCACGCTTGATGACGAAGCCCGCGATTGGCTGATAGAAATGGCTAACGGCGATGCCAGGCAAGCGCTCAGCATGCTCGAGGCCACCTCCAAGCTCTATGACAAAATTACAGCGGAGACTCTCAAAGAAACCCTGCAGTCAAAACACCTCAGGTATGACAAAAAAGGCGAGGAGCACTACAACACTATTTCTGCGTTCATCAAATCCATGAGAGCCAGCCAGCCAGACGCGGCCCTCTATTATCTGGCGCGCATGATAGATAGCGGGGAGGACCCCAAATTTATTGCCAGGCGCATGGTGGTGTTTGCCTCCGAAGACATTGGCCTGGCGCTGCCGACCGCGCTGGTGGTGGCAAACGAAGTTTTCCGGGCCGTAGAAACCATTGGCCTTCCAGAAGCGGCCATCAACCTCGCGCATGGCGCGGTCTATCTCTCGCAAGCAAGGAAAAACCGGGCATCCTATGACGCGTATTTTGCGGCGCTTGCGGACGTACAAAAATATGGCAACCTGCCAATCCCTATGTCGATCAGAAACGCGCCCACGAGGCTCATGCGCGATATCGGGTACCATAAAGGCTATGAGAAATACACGCGCGAATCGCTGTTGCCAGAAAAATTAAAAAACAAAAAATATCTACAGGACCAATAACAAGGCCGGCGCACCCCGGATAGAACGCGCCGGCCTTTTGTGATTTCGTGGTTGCTATTGTCTCAAGACAAATACATTATGTACAGTCTGACATATCCAAATAGGGCAAACAGTGCTAGACTCAACACTCGAAAGGAAATTTATGAGAAAACCCAAACGTTGTTCGAAATGCGGTTACAACTACCTCGTACAGGTGCAGCTGGAAGGCACGCCTTTTGACGAAAAACCACCAGCGCAGAAATGCCCGAAATGCGGCGAATCTGCGTAAAATGAGAAGAGCGGCCGCTTATAACGCGCGGCCGCTCTTTTTTGTCGCCATGGCTAGCTTTTTTGCCAGCCGATTTCGATTATCACACCACCGGGAAACACGATCCGTCCGGCCTGATTTCTCTCAAACACGATTGGATTTGCCGGATGCTTGAACTCCCAATCTGCCTGGCTCCTGAGCTTTCCTTCCTGGGTGTGCTGGCTAGCAGCGAAAACTCGGATAGGGGCGTCCTGGGAGAGATTGTGCTTGAGGTAGAAGATGGGCCGTGCTTCGTGTCGTCCGGGCGCTCTGAGGAACGCATATTTCGGACGGTTAAGTCCAGCTTCCGCATCTAGCTCTTTGACGGGCCTCGTTTCTCCGGTCTCGAGATTCAGCAGATAAAATCCTGCTTCATCGAGCGAGAAGACCTCTGGTTTCGGTGCGATGATTTTCAACATATTGCCTCCTGGTTTCTGTGGATCACGGGAAAGCCCAGCTGTTCCATGCGCTTGTAAAACACTGCCAGTTCCTCGTGGGTGGCGCCAGTCTGGGCAAAATCGCCGAGACGTCTGACGATCCGTTCTTGAAAACTCGCCTGGGCGTGGATCTGGTACTTGGAATCGATTCTCGCGTATATCGAGAGCAAACGGTTGAGATCAACCAAAACTGCCCGCTTGTCCAAGCTTTGGATTTGTTTCGACATTGATACCTCCTGCTTACATCCAGCATACTCTTTGTTCAGAGTTAATCCAAATCCTCGCCGCGCAGTCGCCGTGCGTCAACTTTTCGCGTTTTAGAATCTGGCCTTTGTTTAAAAGCGGTTCAATAGTGCTCGGTTGCGGTTTTGACACTCTTCCTCCTAGTCTTTGACGACGCCAACATCGTCTGGAATATGGAATGCTTTGCCGAGATGTTCTTTCGGGCCGCTGATGATGACAGCTTTCCCTTCTTCCTTGCCATCAACCTTTTTGTACTTGCCGTCGAGCTTCATCATGCCGCGGCGCTCGTCGGCTGGTTTGCCGTGTTCTTTTTCCAAATGAAAACGGTCACCCGGCTCGAGCGTGATGAACGGCTGCTTGCTGGTTACGCCAATGCCTGGTCCCAATCCGAATCGGTCATCTGATCTACACATGATTCACTCCTTATGGCTTGTCCTAGTTCTGCCATAAAGGATACTCCCGGTGGTTTTTGGAGTAAAGACGCCTGACAATAAGCCAGGCTTGATTATAAGCGATTCGGTCGCGGGAACTCGAAGCCTGTGTCAACGGGAAATAGAAATGTCCTAGTTCTGTTGTTTAATGATAGATGCAAGACGAGCGATAAAGATTGACAAAAGGTGAACTTTCGTATACTATGACAGTAATTCAACATGCAAAAGAAACAAAACAATTTCGTTTTTATCGATGGGCAAAATCTAAACCTTGGAATTAAGAATTTGGGTTGGAAGTTGGATTATGGGCGCTTCCGAAAATATCTTGCAGAGAAATATGCCGTTACCACAGCGTACTACTTTATAGGTTATATGCCTGGCAACCAGCCGCTTTATTCTGTTTTGCAAAAGGCAGGCTACGTTTTAGTTTTCAAACCCACTATTCCAGACAGCGATGGTAACGTCAAAGGTAATATTGATGCTGATTTAGTCTTGCAAGCAATGATCGATTTTCCGACATATGACGAGGCGATGATAGTTACAAGTGACGGTGATTTTTACTCCCTAGTAAAACATCTTTATCAAAACCACAAATTGTTATGCGTAATGAGTCCCTACATTAGAACTTGTTCAAGTTTACTGAAGAAAGAGGCCAAAGAAAAGATAATTTTTATGGACAACTTGCGTAAGAGACTTGAGTATAAATGAAAAAGCACCGCCAAGGGACGGAACCCGAGGAAGTGCTTTTTCTTGTATATAAGAATACAGTATCATACCTGGCACATTTTGTCAAGCATTTGGGTCAGGGCTTAAGTGCGCGGTTGCGAATTCCGTGTGCTGCCGCGAAGAGAAGAGTTGACCTTAGACTTGTCAAAGTCAACTAAAAAGCGATTCTGTTGACTTTAGTATTATATTGATTATTGGTATAAATAAACTTATGAATGAAGAAGATCATAAATTAGTGGTGTTTCAGAGGAAAGACATCCGCCGCCGGTTCCACGGGGGCGAGTGGTGGTTTGTAATCGCCGATGTTGTAGCGGCTTTGACTGATTCGACTGATCCGGCGCGGTATGTGCGCGATTTACGCTATCGTGATGAGGATCTGGCAGCTCTTATGTCCCCTGTGGATAAAGGGGCGTCTCAAATTGCGACGCCCCTTGGAGCCGGCCCTAAAGGGGGGGTACAAATTGTACTGCCCCTTGAATTACCCTTTGAAACTGCAGGCGGCAAGCAAAAACTGCCATGTTGGAACACCGAGGGCATTTTTCGGCTTATCCAGTCTATCCCGAGTAAAAAAGCCGAGCCTTTTAAACGCTGGCTGGCGCGCGTGGGATACGAGCGGGTAGAGGAAATAGAAAATCCAGAACTGGCGCAAAAAAGAATGAAGGCGCTTTATAAAGCCAAGGGTTATAGCGACGAATGGATTGAACGTCGTGTGCGGGGTATTGCCATAAGGCATGAGCTGACCGACGAATGGGAAAAGCGGGGCATTAACGAGCAGCAGGATTTCGCAATTCTAACCGCGGAAATATCAAAAGCGACGTTTGGCATCACACCAAGCCAGTACAAAAAACTCAAAGGGCTTAAACGGGAAAATTTACGCGATCATATGGATGATCTCGAGCTTATCTTTACCCAGCTTGGCGAAGCGGCCACAACGCAGATTACCCGAACAGACGACGCGCGCGGCATGGAGAAAAACAAAGACGCGGCGCGGCGGAGCCGTGGCCGGCACGGCACGAAAGCAGCTGGAAAAAGAGACCGGCAAGAAAGTTATGAACAGCAAGAATTATCTCCAGCCAAAGAACGAAGCAAAACGTTTGCCAAAGGATAAATAATATGAAAATCGAACTGCATCAGATCCCGATTCGTGAAGTCGTTGACGACTACAAAGACAGTGCCGAGGAGGGCGTGGTAGGGTATGGCGGCAAGCTGAATATCCGGCCGAAATACCAGCGCGAGTTTATCCAGCACCTTCCAGAATACCCCGCAGCTTGCTGCGGGGATGAATGGCTCAATATAGCCTTCCTGCGGGGTGCAATACCCCGACAGGAAGGTGCTGGATTTATTTACAAAGCCGAACAGCAGATCGCCGTCATCAATTCAGTGATGGGTGGTTTCCCGTTGAATGCGATGTATTGGGTGAAAAACAGCGACGGCAGTTTTGAAACCCTGGACGGCCAGCAGCGCACGGTGAGCGTCTGCAATTTTTTGGCCGGGGATTTTAATGTCATGGACGAGGGATATCAGAAGTATTTTGAGAATTTAAGCGATGACAAGAGAAAGAAAATTCACGATTATATACTCATGGTGTATTTTTGCGAGGGGACGGACGATGAAAAACTGGCGTGGTTCAGGGTCATCAACACAGCCGGCGAAAAACTCACTCCACAGGAGTTGCTGAATGCCATTTATTCGGGGCCTTGGGTAACAGATGCCAAGCGGTATTTCAGCAAGAGCAATGCCCCAGCGTATTTGTTGGCCCATGATTATGTGAGCGGAGCGTTGAACCGCCAAGAATATCTGGAAACCGTGCTTCGCTGGATCAGCAACGACAAAATAGAGGATTACATGGGCAAGCACCAAAAAGACAAAGACGCCGACAAGCTGTGGGAATATTTTCAGAATGTGATAGCGTGGGTGCAAAAAAATTTTCCAGATTACCGCCGTGAAATGGCTCATGTGGAATGGGGCGAGTTGTACAACGAATTCAAAGACAAAAAACTTGATCCGAAAAAGCTAGAAAAAGAGGTGACAGAGTTAATGCAGGATGACGATGTGACAAAAAAATCTGGCATTTATCCGTACGTTCTGACTAGACAGGAAAGATTTCTAAACATTCGTGCGTTTAGTGACAAAATGAAGAGAGAGGCATATGAGAGACAAAAGGGAATTTGCCCGTTCTGCAAAGGCGAGAACAAGAAAAAGAAATGGGATATTTCTGAAATGGAAGCCGACCACATAACCCCTTGGCACGAGGGCGGAAAAACCGTTACCGAAAATTGCCAGATGTTATGTAAAGCGGATAATAGAACTAAATCTGGAAAATAAAATACGATGTCGTTATGAAAGAATAAACAGCCATGAAAATCAATTGCCGGCAGAATTATTTGAAGTTTTAGGTTACATGACCCAAGCTCAAGCACTTAATATATTGAAAATGGGTGACAACGTTTTTCTGACAGGCGAACCCGGATCAGGCAAAACCCACACCATTAATCAGTTTGTAAATTATTTACGACGGCAAAAAATTGAAATCGCCATTACAGCCTCCACCGGTATTGCCGCTACGCATATTGGTGGGATGACTATTCATTCTTGGTCTGGAATAGGGATTCGAAAAACCTTATCCAAACCGGAGCTAAAAGAGCTGGAGAGTAGGGATAGATTAGTTTTTCGATTGGAGAAAACGCAAGTTTTGGTTATTGATGAAATTTCCATGCTCGATGCTAGGACACTTACAGTGGTTGATGAGGTTTGTCGGGCATTAAGGAAGAGTGATCATCCATTCGGCGGCATTCAAGTAGTGTTTGTCGGAGATTTTTTCCAGTTGCCACCAGTTTCAAAACAAGGCGAAGAGCCGGCAGAATTTGCTTTTTATTCGCCGTCATGGCGGGCGGCAAGCCCGGCTGTTTGTTATCTTTCGGAACAGCATCGACAAAGCGATGTGGAATTTCTATCTCTTCTGACCGGGATTCGCAAAAATTTGGTGACAAACGAGCTCCTCGACATTCTGAATAGATGTCAATCAGAACCGCCTCTCCATGATTATTTCACAAGGCTTTATTCCCATAATGTTGATGTCGACAGGATAAATAGCGAAAAATTACAAGCCCTGGAGGCCGAAGAAAAGATATTTCGTATGGACGGCGAGGGAAATAAGCCATTGATAGAACAATTAAAAAAAGGGTGTTTGTCTCCGGAGGTTCTGCATCTGAAAATCGGAGCACGAGTTATGTTTACAAAAAATAATTTTGAGGCTGGATATGTGAATGGTACGCTTGGCCAGATTGAAGATTTTTCGGATGACAGTTTGCCGGTTGTGCGCACCGCAAAGAAAAGGTTTATTGAAGTAAGCCCACTAGAATGGAGTGTCGCAGATGGTTCTAAAATATTAGCAAAAATTTCTCAGATTCCTTTGCGTCTGGCGTGGGCCATTACAGTTCATAAGAGTCAAGGCATGACCTTGGATGCGGCTGTCATGGATCTCGGCGGTTCATTTGAATATGGTCAAGGTTATGTGGCGATATCTAGAGTGCGTAATCTCTCTGGTTTGTTTGTTCTTAAATATAACAGACGAGCACTAGAGGTTCATCCTGAGATTTTGAGATTGGATCAGATGCTAAAGGTGGCATCGGAGGAGACGGTAGAAAATTTAAACAAATTCTCAGAGCAAGAAATTCGCAATATTCATCGAAATTTTATCATTTCTCATGGTGGAAAACCTGAGCCAACAGTATCAAAGCCTCCTTCCAAAGGAAATGGTGTTTATTCGGTTCAGGAAGTCCGAATCAATCATCCGCAAGCTTATGCTAAATGGACCAAAGATGAAGAACGGCAGTTGAGGGAATTATACAAATCAAATATTAAGATAAAAGATATAGCTATAAAATTGGGTAGAAAGCCAGGCGGCATTTCATCAAGGCTGAAAAAACTAGGATTAATAACTGATTAAAAGGCGCATGGGTGCAGGAGCTGATTGATACACATAGCCTGGACCCCGAGGAAGCCATCGATCTCGACGAATTTCAGCCGCTTTATACATTGACCTCCTTCACTTGACAGTTATAATGAGATTATGGACAAAGATCATGCTGAATTAATTGAATTTTTGGGAGAAAAGTTTGAGGCCGTTGATCAAAAATTTGAGGTGATTAATGATCGTTTTGATCAGTTGCCCACCAAAGCTTATCTGGATGATAAATTGGCTGATTTGGAAGAAGGAAGACGACAAGCTCAATCGCCTCGCGGAAATGCTGAAAGACAAAAAAGTTTTGAGCGAAACTGATATTGCCGAACTAAAAAAGCTCGTAGTATTCCCCAAATAGCAATCAAATCCAAAGGCGGGTGAGGAACAAGGATGTTCCCGCTCGCGTTTTTTTTTGAATAATGCGCTATTCAGGTCGCTGGAGGTGGTGGTTTCTGCTATGATACGTTCATGTCCATCGAGCCAAAAAAAAGAAATTATAAGGCTATCCTAAAAAAAATTGCTGGGGTGGCGCTAGTCATTCTTGGAGTTGCCGCTCTGGTCACTCCATTTACTCCGGGTGCTTGGTTGATCTTGATCGGGTTTGGCTTGCTGGAATTCCGTCTGGTTTTATGGGATCGCATTAAAGCCAAATTTCGTAGATAGCTGGCTCTAATTGTTGTACTATATTGCTATGGAGAAACGGTTATATCGCAGTCGCAAAAATAAAGTTTTGTCCGGCATTCTTGGCGGCATTGGCGAATATTACGCAGCAGACCCCCTCGGGTACCGGATCTTGTTTTATTTCCTGGCTTATTTATCCAGCACCTTCCAGAATACCCCGCAGCTTGCTGCGGGGATGAATGGCTCAATATAGCCTTCCTGCGGGGTGCAATACCCCGACAGGA